>Ga0075429_100000100_pt1 | contig 47693 bp, 54 predicted proteins | sample RhiMetdeltSRZDD3_FD_75295 | JGI IMG/M metagenome (GOLD analysis project Ga0075429, IMG submission 75295) | Populus rhizosphere microbial communities from Tennessee, USA - Rhizosphere MetaG P. deltoides SRZDD3 | ecosystem: Host-associated > Plants > Roots > Rhizosphere > Soil | place: USA...
ACAGCAGAATCTCGTCGCCCAGCGTCACGCCGAGCGTCGCGCGCAGGTGCGTGCAGTATTCCTGCGCGCTGATTTCGCCGCGCTCGTGCGCTTCATAGCCGGCGTCGAGCGAAAAGCGCTGCGCGATGCGTGAGTGGGAGACGCTCGCGGCATCCGCCCAGGCACCGACCGCGCGGCCGAAGTCGATCTCGATTACGACGCCGCCGAGATCGAACAGCAGCGCGTCAACGCTCGTAGCGGGCGGCGGCGACGATCTCACGAGCGTCGAAGAACGCCGGAGAGGCGCACCGCGAGCGGCGCGGCCAATCCGCCCGCACCGAGAGCCGCGTACGCCCAGACCCACGCGCTCCCACGGTGCGCGCCGCCGCTCAGGTCGAGCGCCGCGCCGAACAAGGCCGGCCCGAGCATGCCGCCGGCGAAGCCCGCGAGCGAATACATTCCCATCGCTGCACCGCGCAGCCCGGGCGGCGCGGCTGCGACGAAGCCGGCGGTCAGCGTCGCCGAATCGGCAAGAACGAGCATCGAATAGACGGTCAGCAGCGCAATCGCGATCGCCCAGTGAAGCGACGCCGCAAGCGCGAGCGCAATGCCGCCGGAAGCCGAGGCGCACATCACGATCAGGATCCAGGGCCGGCGGCCGATGCGCAACGCCATTTCATTACCGAGGATCGACGCAGGAACGGAAGCGACGTTGACCACCGCAGCGATCGTGGTTGCGCTCCATGGAAACGCATCCTCGACAGCGTAGGCGCCCGCGCAGAAACCCAGGAACGCCACCATCCATGCGCGCGAACCCAGCAGCTCCAGGGAATGCACCGCATAGCCGAGCGTGTAGCCGACGGCCGCTCGCACCGCCAGCACGCGTCGCCAGGTGTGTACCGGAAAGAGGTCGGCGAAACGGAACGCTCGCGGCGCCTCCTCGGCCTCGCCGCCGCGATCGAGTCCCAGAATGACGAGCAGCGCGGCGGCCGCGGGCCCGAGCGCGCCCAGCAGGAACGCAGCGCGCCAGCCCCAGGCCGATGCGATCGCCCCGGTCAGCACGAGCGACAGCGCGACGCCGATGCCGAAGAAGGACGTGTAGAAGGCAATCGCACGACTCTGCGTCGGTCCGCTTATACGATCGGATAGCAGCCGCAGTCCGGGCATGTACGTGGCGGCGAGCCCGGCTCCGATCAGCGCCTGAAAGGCGAGCGCCGTCGCGAGGCCCTGCGCAAGCCATCCGAAACCGACGCTTCCCGCAGCGCTGAGCAGCCCGCCGGCGAGATAGACGCGTCGCGCATCGATCCGGTCGGTCAGCGCCGTCCAGTAGGACACGGTCGCGACGTAGCCGGCGTAGAACGCGCTGCCGACGAGCCCGGCCTCCGCGTTCGTCAGGCGCCAGAGATCGCGCAACTCGGGTAGCAGCGCCGAATAGGTCGCGAAGCCGAGCATCGAGAGGATGTGCGCGGCGAGCAGCAGGAAAATGGGGACGGACCCCATTTTGGGTTAGCGGTTCTTGAACTCGGGCTTGCGCTTTTCCACGAACGCCGCCATGCCTTCTTTCTGGTCGGCAAGGGCGAACGTGGCGTGAAACAGGCGACGCTCGAAACGCACCCCCTCGGAGAGCGTCGTCTCGTAGGCGCGATTGACGGCTTCCTTGGCCATCATGACCGCCGGGATGGAGAATGAAGCGATCTTTGCCGCGACCGCGAGCGCTTCCTCGAGGAGCTGCTCGGCGGGAACGATGCGCGACACCAGCCCCGCGCGCTCGGCTTCCTCTGCCTCCATCATGCGCGCGGTGAGGATCAGATCCATCGCCTTCGCCTTGCCGACCGCGCGCGGCAGCCGCTGCGTGCCGCCGGCGCCGGGAAACGTGCCGAGGTTGATCTCAGGCTGGCCGAACTTCGCGCCCTGCGCGGCGATGACGATGTCGCACATCATCGCAAGCTCGCAGCCGCCGCCGAGCGCGTATCCCGAGACCGCGGCGATGACAGGCTTGCGCACGTTGCGGATGTGCTCCCAGTCGCGCGTGATGTAGTCGGAGCGGTACACCTCGAGGAAGTCCCAGTCCTTCATCGCGCCGATGTCGGCGCCGGCGGCGAACGCCTTGTCGCTGCCGGTCAGGACGATCGCGCCGATTCCGTCGTCGGCGTCGAACGCCAGCAGCGCGGCCCCCAGCTCCTGCATCAGCTTCGCGTTCAGCGCGTTCAGCTGCTTGGGGCGGTTCAGCGTGACGAGCGCAACGCGTCCCTTCACTTCCGTATGGATGAATTCGTAGCTCATGGGCGTTTCTTCGCTTTCATTTCCGAAAGGGGGATGGAGCCGGGAACCTCGATCCGCCGGCGGCCGGGCTCGATTTCGCCGAGCGCCTCCGTCTCGTGCAGGGTGCGCGCGCTGCGCTCAGCGAGCTGCCGGTACAGCGCCGCGTTTTCCTCTTTCCAGCGGATTTCTTCGTCCGAAAGCGTGCGCAGCACGCGCGCCGGGATCCCGGCAGCGAGCGAACGCGGCGGAATCCTCGCTTCCGCCTTTACAAACGCGAGGGCAGCGACCACGGAGTCTTCGCCGATCTCGGCGTTGTCATTCACGACGCAGTTCATGCCGATGAGCGCACCGCGCCCGATCGAACAACCGTGCAGCACCGCGCCGTGCCCGATCGTCGCACCGCGCCCGACGACCGTGTCCTTTCCAGGAAATCCATGCGCGACGCACGTATCCTGCAGGTTCGCCCCCTGCTCGACAACGATGCGGCCGAAATCGCCGCGCAGGCACGCCGACGGACCGACGTAGACATTCGCGCCAACGATCACGTCGCCGATGAGGACGGCGCTCGGGTGGACGTAGGCGGTCGGATGCACGACCGGCGTAATGCCGTCGATCGAGTAGACTTTGGGCATTCCCGATTTTAGAGCCTTGCTCGCCGCGGTAGAATCGCGCCACGAACTCACAGTCAGGACTCACGCACCTGGAGGGCGTTCCGCAATGTCCCGTTTGCAGCGCGGATTCACGCTGATCGAAGTACTGATCGTCGTCGTAGTGATTGCCGTGCTGGCAGCCGTCGCGCTGGCGTCGATCCAGGATTACGCGATCCGCAGCAAGGTATCCGAAGGGATCCTCGCGATGAGCGCGTGCCGCACGACGATCTCCGAGATCTATCAAGGCGCCGGAAGCAGCGCCCCCGGAGCGAACGGCTGGGGGTGCGAGAGTGGCGTGAAATCCAAGTACGTCGACAAGATCGAAACCTCCGCCGACGGAGCGGTAACGGTAACCATGACCGGCATCGGCGGCGGTGTCGATGGGACGGTGATCTCGCTGATTCCTCTGAACGGGTCCGGAAATCCGGCAACGGTCGCCGCGGACATGGGAACCGCGGTACGCAGTTGGGTGTGCGGCGGGACCGGCACTACGACGAACCCGAGGTACCTGCCCGGCACGTGCCGCGGTAATTGAAGGGACATTCAAATGTTCACCTCCCGCCTGCGGTTGTCTCAGTTCTTCGGCGAGTTCTGGCGGAACCGGCGCGACGGCTGGTACGGGCGATTCGTGGAGTCCGGGGTCTATCCGATCGCGGTCGAATTCCTCGGCGCCGGCGGGTTTGCCCTGGTGCTGGTGATGCTTGGGTACGCTGCGGTCGATCGCAGCGCCGCGTCTATCGTCGCTGCACTGCTGAGCGTCGCGGTCTACCTCCTCTTGCTTGCATTGGTGACCAGCTTCGGTGCGAGCGCGACGCAGACTGCGCGACACGAAGGGTCCCCGGGCGAGGTGCTCGCCCGTTGCAGGAAGCTCCTCGAGAACCATGATTTCGAATTCGATGACGAGACGGCCGACGCGCTTGACGCTGTACGGGGCGGGGGCGCGGGCGCCGAGAGCACGTGGCGTACCGTCCCGCTGGAATTGCGCGCCACGGTCGCTCCGGCCGGGCAGGCTACGCTGCTGTCGGTCCGCTGCACCGGCGAGTCGGGAAGGCATCGCTTCATTCGCGGGCAGATTCGGAAAACCGCCGACGCGGTCGCGAACATCGACCAGGGAGCGCTCAAGTCTCTGGACCGGAGCCTGGTCCGGCGCCCGGCTGCCCTGTTCCAGGGGGGGCTCGGTACGGTGGTGCTCACCGCGATGCTCGCATGCGCGCTGCTCAGCTCGGCTGCGCTGATCGTCGCTTCGTACCGGCTTGCGGCATACGTGCTCGAGGTGACACAGGCGAATGCTGCGACGGACGAAATCCGGCGCCTGCAGGTCCAACTGACGGCCGGGATCGACGCAGCGCTGCAGGCGGAGGCGGGCCGGCTCGCCGGCAAGCTCGACAAGGATGGCAGCAAGGGCACCCCGCCCGCCGAAGCGATGCGCAGCCTTGCGCCGTTCAGCGCCCCGGGACAGCTCCTCGCGGGCGTAGCCGGGTCGCAGGGGACATTCGCAAGCCTCCATGCGGCGGGCGTGCCGTGGACGCAGGAAACCCTGAAGGGCGCGCGCACGTACGGTCTTGCGCGCCTCGGCGATACCGTCGTGCGTGAGCTGCCGCAGCCACATGCGCGCGAACTCGAAGCGCGATTGGGTCTCAATCCCGGCCAGCTCATCATCGGTTCGTCCCTGACGCATGCCGAGCTTGTGCGCTTCGCACCGGAGCGCATCGATTCCGGCAGCCTGGAGATCACGTTTTTCGATTCCAGCCGGCCGTTCCTCCGGTACGCATGGCGGCCCGGCAAAAGCGTACGCGTCGACGGGGGATCCGGCGCGCTGCCCGCCGATGTGCTGGCCGGTGCCGAGCAAAGACTGTATTCCGACTGGACGATGACACTCAGGGACGTGTTGTTCGGCGGTGATGTCGGCGGCATTGCGATCCGCGAAGAAAACCGCGGTGGCGCGCCGCACCGCGTGTACTACCGCGTGACGCGCAAGGACGGCCGCATCGGCGGCTGGGACGGCGTGTCGGTCGCTCGCAGCTACGAACCCGCCTTCGAGACGCAGGCGCGCGAGTGGATTCGGCCGCTTGCCATCGCGCTCGCGCTGGTCGCGCTGCTTCCCGTGCTGATTGTGACCGTCATGCTGGCGAGCCTGATCTCGAACCAGATCTCGCGCCCCGCGCTGCAGGTCCGCGATGCGCTGCGCTCGATCGGCGAAGGCGACTATTCGGTGCGCCTCGCGGCAGCGCGCGGCGATGAAATAGGCCAGGTACAGGCAGAGCTAAACAAGACCGCCGCGGCGCTCGAAAAGCGGGAGCAGAGCCGGCCGCAGTGAGCGCGTTTTCGCTCGCGCCGGTCGAGCGCTCGATCGGCAAGGCGAAGCGCGTGATCGACAGGCGCCCGAAGTAGCGCGTCAGGCCGCGGCGAGCAGCGCGATTTCCCCCGCCTCCAGTGCGAGCAGCGCGCGTTTTCTCGACAAACCGCCCGCGTACCCGGTGAGGCTGCCGTCTGCGCCTACGATCCGGTGACAGGGAACGATGATGCCGATCGGATTGCGTCCGGTCGCCGCTCCGGCCGCGCGCGCGCGGCCCGCGACTCCTGCGCGGCGCGCAAGTTCACCGTAGCTGATGGTCTCGCCGTACGCTACGCCCGAGATGGCCCGCCATACCGCCATCTGGAACGGCGTCCCGGAGGGATCGAGCGCGACGTCGAACCGCTTGCGCCTGCCGGCGAAGTACTCGGTGAGCTCCCGCTTCGCCTGGCGAAGGAATTCATTCTTTCCGTCGCGACACCACTGCGCATCATCCTTCGGAAAATACTTCTGGCCCTGGAAGTAGACGCCGGCGATTCCGGCGTCGCTCGCTGCCAGCAAAATCGCCCCTTGCGGGCTGTCGTAGAGATCGTAGCGTTGCGGCATGTTCATTCCTTTCGCAGGGATTGCCAGAGATGCATGACTGCATAGGCGCGCCACGGCCGCCAGGCCTCGCCAGCCTCGAGCACGCGACGCGGGTCGGTTTCGCGCAATGCCTTCATGACGCCGAGGTCGGTGTGCGGGAACGCATCCGGCCACGCGAGCGCACGCATCGCGATGTACTGGGCGGTCCATTCTCCGACGCCGGGCAGCGCGCGCAGCCGCTGGAGCGTCGGCTCGATGTCCGCGTTGGGCGCGAGAACGAGCGCGCCGTCGGCGACCGCGCGGGCCAGCGCGACGATCGTACGGGCGCGCGACCCCGGCATGCCGATGCGCGCAATCCGGCCCGGCGCCACGTCGGCGATGCTCGCCGCTGCCGGAAACACGGTCGCCAGCGAAGCGAACGGCGTATCGATCGCCTCGCCGAACGCCGCGGCAAATCGACCGGCCATTGTGCGCGCCGCGGCAACGCTGATCTGCTGGCCGAGGATCGCGCGCACGGCGACTTCGAAGCCATCGAACGCGCCCGGAACGCGCAACCCCGGGTTTCGCTTCGACAGCGCGCCAAGCGCCTGCGACACTTCGGTCGGATTGCAGGACAGATCCATCAGCGCCTTGACGCGCGACAGCACCGGGGGCAGCGCCCGCGCGAGCGATGCCGAAACCGCGATTCGCAGCGCGGGCTTTTTCGCCGACAGGCCCACTTCGATCCAGCCGAGATGGTCCTTGCCATCCGCGGCGACTCGAACCGTGCGACGGTAGCGCGACTGTTCTACGGCCTCCACGCCGGCGATCGCGCGCGCGCCGAGGAAGGCGCTCGTCGCCGCCCAGTCATACGGCGGACGAAAGCTCAATTCGAAACTCAACGCGTCGGTTTCTGCGAGCGACGGCGCGCGCCCGCGCATATGCCGTCGCAACAGGCTCGGCTGCAGCCGGTAGCGCTGCTTGAACAGCGCGTTGAATCGCCGCAGGCTGCCGAAGCCGCTGGCGTAGGCGACTTCGGTGACCGGAAGCGCGGTGTCGGTCAGCAGGCGTTTCGCCAGCAGCAGTCTTTGCGTCTGGGCGAATTCCACCGGCGAGACGCCGAACTCGGCGCCGAACGCTCGTCGCAGGTGCCGGTCGGTGATGCCGAGCCGCGAAGCGACCGCATCGAGCCCGCCGTCCTCGAGCGTGCGATCTTCGATCAGGCTCGCCGCGGCTTGCGCGACTCGCGTAGTCGCATCCACGCTCGCGTTGCCCGGCGCGAGCTCGGGACGGCAGCGCAGGCACGGCCGGTAGCCGGCCGACTCGGCGGCCGCCGCGCTCGGGTAGAAACGGCAGTTTTCGCGCTTCGGCGGCTTTACGGTGCATACCGGCCGGCAGTAAATGCGGGTCGAGGACACGGCGACGAAGAATCGACCGTCGAAGCGCGCGTCGCGCGCCCGCAGCGCGCGGTAGCAGGTGTGCAGATCGAGCGTCATGGGCGCCATTGTGATGCGCGGCCGCGCGCCTTGCTAGCCATTTTCGGACCTCACGGCCCGGCGCGCACGCCCGGGTCCGAAAACGGCCAGTCAGCGTCCGGCAGCTGCGTCATCCTGCGCGCATGAACGGCGCCGACTATGCCCGTCTGGTACTGCTCGCGGCGCTCTGGGGCGGTGCATTCGTATTCCTGCGCGTCGCCGCGCCGGTGCTCGGTCTGGCCTGGACTGCGGAGTGCCGCGTGCTGCTCGGGGGTCTCGCGCTGCTCGCCTGGTTGCGCCTCACCGGGTTCGATTCGGGACTGCGGCGCCATGCGCGCTTCTATCTGCTGATCGGTACCGTCAGCATCGCAGCGCCGTTTGCGCTCTATTCCTATGCGGCGATGCACGCGCCCGCGTCGCTGCTTTCGATCGTCAACGCAACGGCGCCGATTTTCGGGCTTGCCTGGAGCGCGCTGTTCCGCGACGAGCGCGTCACGCTGCGCAAGGCAGCCGGGCTCGCGCTCGGCATCGTCGGCGTCGCGCTGATCGTCCGCCCGCCGGACGGCGGCGTAGCTGCGCAGCTCGGCCCGCTCGCTGCCGCGCTCGCCGCATGCTGCTGCTATGGAATCACCGGCGTCCTGATGAAGCGCTTTTCGAGCGGCGCGTCGCCGCGCGGGATGGCGGCCGGAAACCAGCTCGCCGCAGCGCTCGTGCTGCTGCCGCTGCTGCCGTTCTTCCCTCCGCTTGCCGCGCCGACGCTTGTCGTGATCGCGAACGTGCTGGCGCTCGCGCTGCTGGCGAGCGGCGTCGCGTTCCTGCTCTACTTCCGCTTGATCGCCGACGTGGGAGCAACGCGGGCGCTGACCGTCACGTACCTCATCCCGCTGTTCGGCGTGTTTTGGGGCTGGATTTTTCTCGGCGAAACGCTGCCGGCCGCGGCGCTCGCCGGCGGCGCGCTGATCCTCGCCGGCACGGTGCTCGTCACGCGCAGCTAAAAGCCTGAAAATGGGGACGGACCCCATTTTTTGCCATGCGCTACCCGCACCTGTTTCAGCCGCTCGACCTTGGCCGCGTCCGGCTGCCGAACCGCATCCTTATGGGCTCGATGCATACCGGGCTCGAGGCGCGGCCGGACGGCATCGAGCGGCTGGCCGCGTTCTACGCAGAGCGCGCGCGCGGCGGCGCAGCGCTCATCGTCACCGGTGGGTTTTCGCCGAACGACGAGGGGGAGCTGGGACCGCATCGCGCGCAGTTCTCCACGCCCGCGGACCGCGACCGCCATCGTCCGATTCCCCAGGCGGTGCGCGCGGAAGGCGGCTGCATCGTGCTGCAACTGCTGCATTCCGGCCGCTACGGCTATCACCAGCGCATCGTCGCGCCGTCACCGCTGAAGGCGCCGATCAATCCCGCTTCGCCGCGCGAAATGAGCGCAGCGGACATCACGCGCACGATCGCGGATTTCGCGCGCGCCGCGCAACTCGCCCAGGAGGCCGGCTACGACGGAGTCGAGATCATGGGCTCGGAGGGGTACCTGATCACCCAGTTCCTCGCGCTGCGCACGAACCAGCGCAGCGACGATTGGGGTGGCTCCCTCGAGAACCGCTCGCGATTCGCCTGCGAGATCGTGCGCGCAGTGCGCGCGGCGACGACGCAGGACTTCATTCTGGTGTACCGCATTTCGGCGCTCGACCTGGTCGAAGGGGGACTCTCCGGCGAGGAGACCGTGACCGTCGCAAGGGCGATCGAGGCCGCGGGCGCGACGCTGCTCAATACCGGCATCGGCTGGCACGAAGCGCGCATCCCGACGATCGCGCAGGCTGTTCCGCGCGCGGGCTTTGCATGGGCGGCACGCAGAATCAAGGAAGCGGTGACGATCCCGGTCGTCGCATCGAACCGGATCAACGAACCCGGTGCGGCAGACCAGATCATTGCGCGTGGCGATGCCGACATGGTGTCGCTCGCCCGCGCGCTGCTCGCGGATGCCGAATTCGCGAACAAGGCGAAAGCGGGCGATCCCGCCGCGATCAATATCTGCATCGCCTGCAACCAGGCATGCCTCGATCACTACTTTGCCGGCCAGCCTGCGAGTTGCGTCGTCAATCCGCGCGCTGGAAGGGAGACGAAGCTCGCCTACACGCCGGTTGCGCGACGCAAGCGCATCGCGGTCGTCGGCGGCGGACCGGCGGGGCTGTCGTGCGCGGCGGTCGCAGCCGAACGTGGCCATGACGTCGTGCTGTTCGAAAAATCCGCGCGCGTCGGCGGCCAGTTCAACCTTGCCGCACGCATCCCGGGCAAGCAGGAATTCGCCGCATCGGTCGCGTACTACGCAGAGCGACTGCGCAGGGCGGGGGCAAGGATCGTTCTGGGCCATGCTCCCCGCGACGCCGAGCTCGCGCCGTTCGACGAGATCGTAGTGGCGACGGGCGTCGAGCCGAGAAAGCCGCCGATCGCAGGCGTCGAAAGCGCCCATGTCATCGGCTATGCCGAGGCAATTTCCGGCCGGGCACGCGTAGGCGAAGCGGTTGCGATTCTCGGCGCGGGTGGCATCGGCTATGACGTCGCGCTGTACCTGCTTGAGCGCGCGAGCCGCTCGGCGCTCGAGCCGCAGGAATTCTCGCGGCACTGGGGAGTCAGTACGGACCACGGCTCGGTCGGCGGGCTGGACGCTCGCGGGCGCGAATCCGCCGCGCCGGCGCATCGCATCACGATGCTCAAGCGATCGCACACGCCGTTCGGCCACACGCTGGGCCGCTCGACCGGATGGGTTCACCGCGCCGAGCTCGCAAGGAACGGAGTGAAGATGCTCAAAGGAGTGGAATACCGGCGCATCGACGCCGCCGGAGTCCATATCGCGCTGGAAGGCGCGGACGCCGTGGTCCCGGCCGACACGATCATCGTCTGCGCCGGCCAGGAGCCGCAGCGCGAGCTCGTTGCTGCGCTCGAAGCGCTGGGCCGCACGCCGCACGTGATCGGCGGCGCGCGCGAAGCCGGGGAGCTCGACGCAAAGCGAGCGATGCTGGAAGGCGCAGAGCTCGCCGCGCGTCTCTAGGCTACGTGCCTGACCGTACAATCTTGTGATGGACGGCCATTCGGGGCGCTCGCTGCTCGAGCGGATCGCGGCGAACATCGAGCAGGTCATGCGCGGCCAGCACGAGGCCGTGCGCAAGCTCCTTGCGGCATTCGCTTCCGGCGGGCACGTGCTGATCGACGACTACCCCGGCACCGGCAAGACGACGCTCGCGAAGAGCCTGGCCGCCTCGATCGGTGCGCGCTTCACGCGCGTGCAATTCACTCCGGATCTGTTGCCGTCGGACATCCTCGGCGTATCGGTCTTCAACCAGAAGGAGAGCGTGTTCGAGTTCCGCGAAGGGCCGGTGTTCACCTCGATCCTGCTCGCCGACGAAATCAACCGGGCATCGCCGCGCACCCAGTCCGCGCTGCTTGAAGTGATGGCCGAGGGACAGGTGTCCGTCGAAGGGCGCACGCACCGCATGGACGACCTGTTCTTCGTCGTCGCCACGCAGAACCCGGTCGAGTTTCGCGGCACGTATCCGCTGCCCGAGGCGCAGATGGATCGATTCGCGATGTGCCTCGCGCTCGGCTACGTGGACGCGGACACTGAGGCCGAAGTGCTCGCAGCCCAGGAACTGGGCCATCCGCTCGCGCGCCTCAGCGCTGCCGCGAGCCGCGACGAGGTCGTGGCGCTCAAGGCCCGGGTGCGCGAGGTGCGCATGGCCGACGAGCTGCGCCACTACGTCGTCGAGCTGGTGCGCAGCACCCGCAGCGCGCCGCAGGTGACGCTCGGCTGCGGTCCCCGCGCCTCGATCGCGCTGGCGCATGCTGCAAAGGCGCTCGCGCTCTTCGACGGCAACGACTTCGTGCGGCCGGAGCACGTGCACGAGCTCGCCGTGACTGTTCTCGCGCATCGCATGGTGCTCGATCCGCAGGCCAAGTTCGCAGGCGCATCCGCGCAAGCGCTCGTCGCCGACATCGTGCGTGAGGTCAAGGTCCCGTCGTGAGGCGGGTGGTCTATCGCCTGCTGCGCCGATTCAGCGTTCTCGATCGCTGGCTGCGCGAACGGCTGACGCCGGCGGGGTGGCTCGTTCTCGGCGCCGCCGGCGCCGCAGCCGCCGGCGGGATCGATCTCAACCAGACGCTGACCGCACAGGCGTTCACGTTCCTCTCCTGCCTGCTGCTGCTGGCGTTCCTCGCGAGCTGCGCCTTTCGCGCGCGGGTGCATATCAGCCGGCAGTTGCCGCGCTACGCAACGGCCGGAGAAGACTTCATCTACCGCGTCACCGTCACCAACCGCGGCGACACGCCGCTCGTCGGCGCAACACTTGCCGAGCGGTTTCGCGACCCGCGCCCGGGTTACGAGGAATGGCGCACCACGCGCGAGCCTGGCGAGGAGCGCAGGAACTGGTTCGACCGCAAGGTCGGCTACTTTCGCTGGCGCTGGCTGATCGAGCGGCGCATCCCCGAGCAGCCGACCGAGGCGCCGCTGCCCGCGCTCGCGCCCGGCGAGTCGCTGGTGTTGCGACTCGCGTTCACGCCTCGCCGGCGCGGCAGGATCGAGCTGGCCGGCCTGAACGCCGCCCGCGTCGATCCTCTCGGGCTCTTCAAAGGCCTTGCTCGCGTGCCGCTGGAAGCACGCGTGGTCGCGCTGCCAAAGCGCTACCGCATCCCGGCGCTCGCCCTGCCCGGAGCGCGAAAATTCCAGCAGGGCGGCGTATCGCTCTCGGCTTCGATCGGCGACTCGGAGGAGTTCCTGTCGCTGCGTGACTACCGGCCGGGGGACCCGCTGCAGCGCGTGCACTGGAAGAGCTTCGCGCGTACCGGAAAGCCGATCGTGAAGGAATACCAGGACGAGTTCTTCGAGCGCCATGCGCTCGTGCTCGACACCGGCACGCTGCGCGGTGAGGACGCGGCGTTCGAGGAAGCGGTCGCGGTCGCCGCGTCGTTCGTCTACACGATCGACACGCAGGAATGCCTGCTCGACTTGCTTTTCGTCGGGGGAGCGGTGAAGACCTACACCACGGGTCGCGGGCAGTCGAATGCCGAGCACATGCTAGAGGTGCTTGCAGGCGTTCAGCCGTCGCCTCCGGAAGAATTCGGCACGCTCGCACGCGCCGTGCTCGCCCGGCACTCCACGCTCTCGAGCATGATCGCGGTGCTGCTTGCGTGGGACGAGCCCCGGCGCCAGTTCATCCGCCAGGCGCGCGCCAGCGGGCTCGAAATCCGTGCGCTGCTGCTCTGCGCTGCGGGCGAGACAGCGCCGGTCGAGCCAGGACTGCTCGTCCTGCGTCCCGGCGCGATCGAAAGCGGTCTCGCGCAGCTGCGATGATTGCGACGCCGCCGTTTCTGATCGGCGCAAGCCTGCTCTTCTGGGGCTGGCAAACCGGCAGCTGGATTCCCGCTGCGATCCTCGCGCTGCTGATCGAGGGCGCTCGGCGGCTGCCTCTCCGCTTCGACCTGGGCGCGACCGAGCATTCCTGGATCGCGGACTTGTGCACGGTCGTCTTCGTCGGGCTCGTGGTGCTGCTCGCGATCAACCGCGGGATCGCGCACGGCATCCTCGCCGCGTTTCAATGGCTGCCGGCGGCGCTGGCGCCGATCGTGATCGCACAAATGCTCACCGAGAGCCGGCGCGTCCCGCTCTCGGCGCTGTTCCGCTACATCCGCAAGCTGCGGCGCGAGAATCCTGCGGTCAAGGACCCGCCGGTCGACACGACGCCAATCTATATAGCGATCGTGCTGATCTCGGCTGGGGTAGCGAATTCGAACGGCCTCGGATACTACGCAGGAATCGTCGTTGCGGCGGCCTGGGGCCTGTACCTGCTGCGACCCAAGCACGCGGGCGCGGCCGCTTGGGTGCTGCTCTTCGTGGCGGGCATTGCCGGTGGCTACGTCGGCCATGCGGGGCTCTCGCGCCTGCAGTCGCAGCTGGAAGAGTGGGTCTCGGAGTGGTACCTGAAAGGCTTCGAGGGCGACCCCGATCGCGCGAGTACCGATATCGGAGCGCTCGGCAGGCTGAAGATGCTCGATACGGTGCTCGCGCGCGTGTACGTGGCGCCGCGCGACGCTGCACGCGTACGGCTGCTGCATCGCGCAAGCTACAACACGTATATCGGCACGAGCTGGCTGACGCGGAGCGCGCCGATGCAGGCGCTCGCCTCCGACCCCGGCGGACTCACCTGGCGCCTCGGCGTCCAGCCGCCGCAGTGGACTACGCCCATCGCGGCGCGCGTAGAGCGCGGCCGCATCCTGCTGGCGCTGCCTTCGACGACGACACGGATCACCGGCCTTGCCGCGAATTCGCTGAAACGCAATGCGCTCGGCACCGTGCATGCCGAGTTGCCAGGCGGCTGGATCCAGTACGAAGCGGAGGGTGCTGCAAGTGGCGAAACCGGTGCGCCTCCGGGGCTAGAGGATCTGGGTGTTCCTGGGCCCGAACGCGCAACCTTTACCAGCGTCGCGGCGGAGCTGGGGCTCGCCGGCCTGCCCGCAGCGGACGCTCTGCGCCGGGTGCACGATCATTTCGCCAGCTTTTCGTACTCGACGTGGCGCGAGAGGCCCGCTGCCGAAGGGTTCACTCCGCTCGGTGATTTCATGCGCAATGCGCGCTCCGGCCACTGCGAATACTTCGCGGCTGCGACCACGCTGCTGCTGCGCGCCGCGGGGATTCCGGCGCGCTATGCAACCGGATTCGCGGTGATGGAATACAGCCCGCTGGAATCCGCGTTCGTAGTGCGCGCGCGCCATGCGCACGCGTGGGCGCGGGCATGGGACGGCACGCGCTGGGTAGACCTCGACACCACTCCGCCGAGCTGGTTCCAGGAAGAGCAGGATCTGCTGGCGCCAGCCTGGGAGAAACTGATGGACTTCGCGCGCTGGGCGGCGTTCCGCTGGTCGCAGCGCGGCGAGATGCAGGCGAGCGACGCGTGGTACGGAGTGCTCGTGATCCTGATTGTCGTGCTCGCATGGCGGTTGCTGCGCGGACGCCGTGTGAGGAATACCGCGAGCCGGGCTGCTGCCACGCCACGAACCTGGCCCGGTGCAGATTCCGAGTTCTATGCGATCGAGCGCACGCTCGCCGGGCAGGGGCACGCAAGAAACCCGGGAACGCCGCTTCCGGCCTGGTTCCAGCGCGTCTCGCGCGCTCTTGACGCGCCGTCGCGCGAGCGGCTCGCGGAGGCCTTACGTCTGCACGAACGCTACCGCTTCGATCCCGCCGGCTTGACCGGGCCGGAGCGCGCACGGCTGCGCGAGCTGTGCCAGTCGGTTGCGGCCAAGCCGTGACGAACCGCCTCGTTGCGATTCTTCTGGCGGCGATCGCGGCTCCTGCGCTGGCACAGGACCAGGCCGTACAGCGCGAGTTGATCCGTCGCCAGCAGCAGTCGGATGCGTTCACGCAGCAGCTCCTCCAGTCGCAGCAACTGCTAAAGGTGGCACCAGGCGACCTCGGACGCCGGCGCGAGATCGAATCGCGCCAGCTGGGCGAGCGGCAACGCCTGGAACACGCAACCGAGCGCCAGTTGCTGGAGGTGCGCCCGGACACCCCGCAGGAACTGCGTCTCTACGAGCGCCTCAAAGCGGAAGACGAGCGGCGATCCCTGATTGCGCCGATCGAGTAGCCGATCGTGAAGAATCTACTTGAGCTGAAGTCGAGAGCCCCGCATAATTCCCCTGCGGCAAACGGGCTTGCCGCTTTTTTGTGGGGGAGGGGGAATGAGGCGTTTGGCTCTCGGGAGTCTCTCGGTGCTTGCGCTGGTTCTCGGCGCATGCGCAAGTGTCGAAACCAAGCAAGTGTCGCCACGAGTCATGCCAGAAATCTCGCCACAAGCTTCGCCGCTGCCCGAACCCCCGCCCTGGAATTCGCTCGAGATGATGTGGATGGAGACCGAGATCGTTCGGCTCAGTCCGTCCGCGTCGACGATTTCGAGCTAGGTACTCTCGTACTCCTGCTCTGGGCTGGCCCCATTTTGCTCGCGCGGCTTGCGCGAGCGAAGACGTATCCGGGCGTTCTCCGCTCGCGACGCTCCTACATGCGGACAGCAGGATTTACACCCGTTCGGATTCTTCGAACCCGCACAACCATTTGAAATGTAAGGAAAACCAGGTTGCTGGTACGTACATTGCTCCTGTGAAGTTGCACCCATTCAGGGTTAGTGCAGACGTCGACGTAAATAAACCCTCACGACAGGAGGAGCTTCATGAAAACCAGCAAATTGGCACTGATATTCATTACGTGCACGAGCACTTCGGTGTTCGCTCAGGACGGCTCGCCCAACTGCGTCCTTACGAACTACGATTCCGCTCAGAACATGTTTACAGTCATGAACGCAGCCCCAGGCGCACTGAACCAGCAGTGTTTCCTTACGGTTCATCCGGCAGGTGCGGCGCCCAGCGGCCCCGGACCGCAATTCATCGAAGGCTCCTATGAGATCCTTCTGAGCGGCGGCGGCGGTGGCGGTGGTGGCGGCGGCGGCGGCCAGAACGTGCGCGGCCAAGGCGGCCAGGGCGGAGCGGGCGCAGTTCCGGCCCGTACCACGACCAATCTGACGCCCGGCGTATATCGCCTGACGTTGGGCACCGGCGGTCGCGGCGGCGGTTCGTGCGTCATGGCGAAGGATATGGCGACGCGAGCGGTGTACGTAGAGCCGACTCCGGGTCTCAACGCGTACGACGGAAACCCGACTGGTATCGCCGAAGCCCATAGCGGCAGGACGATCGCCGGCTTCCCGCGCGCCGAATCGTGGGCGGGCAGCGAGAACGTTGAAGTTGCCAGCGGCAGACGCGTTCCAGTGCGTAGCGCGGCGGCGAGCGATCACAATGCGCCCGGAGCCATCAATGGCCCGAATGGCGGCAGCCGCGACAACGGCCCGTGCGAGGCCGGCTTTTCAGGCGGGCACGGGTTCATCAAGCTGACGCAACTCGCGCAAGCTGCGCCACCGCCGGCACCGGCTCGGGTGATCGAGCAGCCGGCCCCCGCGCCGCAGCCGGTCGTCCGACCCATCCGCAAGGATCGCAACTAAGCACACGTCGGACGTGCGTATGAACTGCGGCCGCGCCTATTCATTCGGCGCGGCCGCAGTCGTTTTGGCCGCCTCGTTTTCCGGGCAAGCGCTCTGCGGCGACAAAGAAAGCGTCGCGCAGCGCCCGGTCACGAAGCGCGCGGATTTCGCACAAGAGCGTGCGCCCCGCGAGATTCGCCAGTTCGCCGACTGGGTGGTCAATTCCTCCGATCACAAGGGGCTGCCGTTCGTGATCGTCGACAAGCCGAATGCCCGCGTATTCGTGTTCGATTCCTCCGGACGCATCCGCGGTGACGCGCCCGCGCTGCTGGGTTCCGCGCCGGGCGATCATTCGGTGCCCGGGATCGGCGAGCGCGAATTGTCCGACATGGCTCCGGAAGATCGCACCACGCCGGCCGGGCGGTTTGTCGCCGCAATCGGCAACAATTTTCGCGGCGAAGACGTTCTGTGGGTCGACTATGACTCGGGCCTCTCGATGCACCGCGTGTTGACGACGAAGCCCGAGGAACGCCGCCTCGAACGGCTTGCAACGCCGACGTCCAAGGACAACCGGATTTCGTACGGATGCATCAACGTGCCGAAGAAGTTCTACGAAAATATCGTCGCGCCTACGTTCAGCGGGACCGACGGGATCGTCTATATCCTTCCGGAACTGGGCTCGGCGCGGAAAATGTTCGGCACTTATAACGTCGAGGAACCGATGCATTTACGCAACACCGCCCATTCGGCGCCGATCAGGAAAAAGCACCCCTAGACGCGTCAAGCACTTAGCGACGACTGCTTGTAGGAGACGGACTACAGCACGTCGCCGCCAGCGCCGACAGCGGGTCCGCGCATGCGTCCCTATACTCCGCTGCGTGCGATCCTCCTCTCCAGCCGTGGACCGGTTCGGCCTCATGTACGGCGCCTCGCCGAAGATCCGCGAGGTGTACCGCATGATCGAGAAAGTAGCGCCCACCGAAGCCACCGTTCTCGTCATCGGAGAAAGCGGCAGCGGCAAGGAGCTCGTCGCCCACAGTATTCATCGCATGAGCGCACGCGCCGGCGGCCCGTTCGTCGCCGTGAACTGTGGCGCGATTCCCGCGACGCTGATCGAAGCCGAACTTTTCGGCTACGAAAAAGGCGCATTCACAGGAGCGATGCGGTCCCACCGCGGATTCTTCGAGCGCGCCGAGTCGGGAACGCTGTTTCTCGACGAGATCACGGAAATGGCGCCCGAAATGCAGGTCCGCCTGCTGCGGGTGCTCGACAGCGGAAGGTTCTGCCGGGTCGGCGGCGATTGCGAGATTCAGTCGAAAGTGCGAGTCATCGCAGCCACCAACCGCAACCCGGTGACTGCGGTCGAGGAAAATCATCTACGCGAAGACTTGATGTACCGTCTCGCGGTTTTCCCGATCCACCTGCCGCCCTTGCGCGAGCGCGGGGACGATATCGCGCTGCTGGCCCGTCATCTGCTCGACGAGCTGAATGAGGAGGCGGGCACGGCGAAGAAGCTGACCGAGCACGCGCTGCGCAAGATCGCAGAGCACACCTGGCCAGGCAACGTACGCGAGCTGAAGAATTGCATTCAACGCGCCTTCATCCTTGCCGATGCCGAGGTCGATGTGGAGTTGCCGATCGCCCTGGCAAGGCAGCCGAGCCCGGTGCCCGCTGCCGACTGCCTTCAGTTCGAGATCGGCACGCCGCTCAGCGACATGGAGCGCACGACGATTCTCGCGACGCTGGATCAGTGCAGCGGCGACAAGCGCCGTACCGCCGAAATGCTCGGCGTCAGCCTCAAGACACTCTATAACCGGCTGAGCGAATACGGGCGTACGCCGGCGACGCCCTGACCTCGGTCAGCCGGCGCGCATATTCGAGTGCGTCGTCGCGGTCTGAAAACGACACGATCGGCCGGTCAAAGCCTGGCTCGGTCACTTCCCACTGCCCTGAGCGGGACCGGGTGACGGTGTAGTACAGATTACCGTCCGGACTAGGTTGCATCGCAGATTCCATGGGTCTCTTGGATCTAGCGTTGCAAGCCCCGTGCCACCCCCCAAAGCCCGGCGGTAACCGCTCGCCGACCCGGGCCGCTCGATGGCTGGCTTTCTTACAAGGGACCGGCGGAATTTACAAGCCCGGTGCCGGATATCCGAATCGAACGGATGACCTCCCGCTTACAAGGCGGATGCTCTACCCCTGAGCTAATCCGGCGTGCGCGGGGATTCTACAGGCGCGCTATTTGACGCGCGTCAGCCGCGGCTTGCCGCCGGTCGGCTTTTTGGGTTCCGTGGGCGCGGGAAGCGCGCCGGGCGCAGGATGCGGGGCCGCGCCGGGCTCCCCTTCGGCAGTTGCCTGCACGGCGGGCTTGACGGGCTCGATATCGAACGTCATGCCCTGGCCGGTTTCACGCGCATAGAGTGCATGCACTGCCACGATCGGCACCGCAATCTGCCGCGCGACCCCGCCAAAGCGCGCAGAAAACTCGATCAGCTCGTTTCCCATTTGCAGCTTGTGCACGGCGGTGGGCGAGATGTTGAGCGTGATCTCGCCGCCCTTGACGTACTCGGTAGGCACCTGCACCCGCGCGTCCACCTTCACTGCGAGATGCGGGGTGTAGCCGTTGTCCACGCACCATTCGTAGAGCGCGCGCAGGATGTAGGGCTTGGTCGGGATTTCGCTCATGGGCTACTTGCGCATCACCTTTTCCGATGGCGTGAGGGCCTCAATGAACGCCGGGCGCGAGAAGATGCGCTCGGCGTACTTCATCAGCGGCGCCGCCGCTTTCGTCAGCCGTATGCCGTAGTGATCGAGCCGCCACAACAACGGCGCAATCGCCACGTCGAGCATCGTGAAATCATCGCCGAGCATGTGCTTGGTCTTCGTGAACACGGGCGCGAGCTCGATCAGCCGGTCGGTGACATGCGCGCGCGCGCGCTCGACCTGCTTTTCCTTGCCCGATTCCAGCGCCTCGACCTGCGAGAACAGCTCCACTTCCATGTTGAACAGCATCAGGCGAGCCCGCGCGCGCATGACCGGATCGGCAGGCATGAGCTGCGGGTGCGGAAAGCGCTCGTCGATGTATTCGTTGATGATGTTCGACTCGTACAGGATGAGGTCGCGCTCCACGAGAACCGGGAGGCGGTTGTACGGATTCATCACTGCGATGTCCTCGGGCTTGTTGTACATGTCTACGTCGATCACCTGGAAATCCATGCCCTTCTCGTACAGTACGAAGCGGCAGCGATGGCTGAAGGCGCAGGTAGTGCCCGAGTACAGTTGCATCATGGCGCGGTTTTCCGATCAGAAAAAAAGGCCGGACGGGGCCCGTCCGGCTTTTGCTGGAGGTCCGGTGCGTCAGTGAACGTCTTTCCAATAAGCTTTTTTCAGCGCGTATGCAAGCACGAGCAGAATCGAGAGCACGAACAGCACGACGGCACCGATATGCTTGCGGGACTGCGCGGCAGGCTCGCCGACATAGACGAGGAAGTTCACCAGGTCGCGCACGGTGGCGTCGTACTGCACGGTGCTCTGCGCCCCCGGCGCAATCTGCGTCCACTTGTGCTCGACCGACACGTGCCCTGCCTTGTCGGTATGCTGGATGTGTTCGAGTGCCCGCTCGCCCTGCAGCGTCCAGAGCACATGGGGCATCGCCGCATTCGGGAATACCGCGTTGTTCCAGCCGTGGCTCGTCTTGGGGTCGCGGTAGAACGTGCGCAGATAGGTATACAGCCAGTCGGCGCTGCGCGAGCGCGCAATCACCGAAAGATCGGGCGGCGGAACGCCGAACCATTCCTTGCCGTCCTTCCCTGGGAGCGCGACGCGCATCGTCTCGCCGACCTTGTCGGCCGCGAACATCAGGTTATCGCGGATCTGCGCCTCGGTAAGACCGATCTCCTGCAGCCGGTTGTAGCGCATGAACTGCGCGCCATGGCAGTTGAGACAGTAGTTGACGAATGTACGCGCGCCGGCCTGCAGGCTTACGAGATCGTTCGGATCGTGCGGCGAACGGTCGAGACGGTAGCCGGACTCGGCTGCAAGCGCGAGCGCAGGCACCAACGCGAGCGCTACGAGGAGCGTTCTGATCGCGGCGTTCACATCGTCACCCGGTCGGGTTCCGGCTGGCACTTGTCGCGCGCGGTGTACCAGGGCATCAGGAAGAAGAACAGGAAGTAGATGACCGTGCCGAGCCTCCCGACCCAGGTCGCCACGTCCTTGGTGTCGAGAATGTATTTCCCGAAAAACGAGTCGTCGCTGGCGGGAAATTGTCCCCAGACGGTGGTCGGCTCCGTGCCGAGATAGCCCAGCACCAGGAACGCGACCACGAACACGCCGAGCGCGCTCTTGTACAGAGTGCCGCGGTAGCGGATCGACTTGACCGGGCTGCGGTCGAGCCAGGGCAGGAAGAACAGGATCATCGTCGCAACCCCCATCGCCAGCACGCCGGGAAACTGCGAATTGAAGAGCGGCGGCACCGCGCGCAGGATCGTGTAGTACGGCGTGAAGTACCAAACCGGGGCGATATGCGGCGGGGTTTTCAGAGGATCCGCGGGAATGAAATTGTTGTACTCGAGGAAGTACCCGCCCATCTCCGGCGTGAAGAACAGGATCGTGCAGAAGATCACGAGAAAGACGATCGCGCCGACCAGGTCCTTGACCGTGTAGTAGGGATGGAAGGGGATGCCGTCGAGCGGATGCCCGGTTTTCGGGTCCTTGTGCTTCTTGATCTCGACGCCGTCGGGGTTGTTCGAGCCGACGTCGTGCAGCGCGAGGATGTGCGCCGCGACCAGGCCGAGCAGCACCAGCGGAAACGCGATCACGTGCAGCGCGAAGAAGCGGTTCAGCGTTGCGTCGCCGACCACGTAGTCGCCGCGGATCCACAGCGCCAGATCCGGTCCGATGAACGGGATCGTACCGAACAGGTTCACGATCACCTGCGCGCCCCAGTAGGACATCTGTCCCCAGGGAAGCAGGTAGCCGAAGAACGCTTCGCCCATCAGCGTGAGATAGATCAGCACGCCGAAGATCCAGACCAGCTCGCGCGGGCGCTTGTACGAGCCGTACAGCAGGCCGCGGAACATGTGCAGGTAGACGACGACGAAGAACGCGGACGCACCGGTCGAGTGGATATAGCGGATGATCCAGCCGCCCCACACGTCGCGCATGATGTATTCCACCGAGCCGAACGCAAGGTTGGCGTCGGGCTTGTAGTGCATCGTGAGGAAGATGCCGGTGATGATCTGGATCCCCAGCACCAGCATCGCGAGCGAGCCGAAGTAATACCAGAAGTTGAAATTCTTCGGCGCGTAATACTCGGCCGCGTGCTTGCGCCACTCCTCGCCGACCGAAGGCATCCTCGAGTCGAACCAGTCCCACAACGCCATCAGCCGACCCGCCATGGACTACGCCCCCTTCTTGTCGTCGCCGATCAGAATCGTGGTGTCGGATACGTACACGTGCGGCGGCACCGGCAGATTGAGCGGTGCAGGCGCGCCCTTGAACACACGGCCGGCGTAATCGAACTTCGAGCCGTGGCACGGGCAGTAGAAGCCGCCGGTCCAATCGGCGCCCATCTCGCCTTTTGCCGCCGCCGTTTTCATCTGCGGCGAGCAGCCGAGGTGTGTGCACACGCCTTCCATCACCATGAATTCGGGCTTGCGCGCGCGCTGCTCGTTCTTCGCGTAGTCCGGCTGCGCCGAGGCGCGCGAGCCCGGATCGGTGAGCTTGCCTGCGACGACCTTCAGCGAATCGACCATCTCCTTCGTGCGCCGCACGACCCACACCGGCTTGCCGCGCCATTCGACCACCTTGAGGTCTCCCGGCTCCATGCGCGAGATATCCACTTCGACCGGCGCGCCCGCGGCCTTCGCACGCTCGGAGGGCCACATGCTGACGACAAACGGAACGGCGGCGCCCACGCTCGCCGCGCCGCCCGCAAGGGAGGTGGCGACGAGGAGGTTGCGACGTGTGCGATCGATTGGGTCGCTTGCGCTCATCGAAGGGTCCTGGCTCGATCGCTCGTGGCGAAAGCGCGCGATTCTACCGGGACGCGTTGCGAATGTCCACGTTTTGGGCTGCAACTATCTGAATTTGCGTGAGAATACACGAAGGCTGCGCTCTGGCTGAAGCACCGCGTATGGTAGATTGACCAGTTCGATGCTGCGCCTCTGGCTCTTGTTTTCGCAGGCCGTAACGATCTGCGTCGCGGCGTTGTTCGTCGTTGCCACGTTTCGGCCGGAGTGGCTGCCGCAGCGAGCGGCGTTGAGCAACGCGCCGCCGGTTACGGTCGTGCAGCAAGTCGCGCCGCAGCCGCAGGGTGGAAGCGGCGGCGTGCGCCTCGATTCGTACTATGACGCGGTCCAACGCGCAGCGCCTTCGGTGGTGAGCGTATTCACCGCAAAGGAAGTGCGCCAGGCGCCGTTCAACGATCCGTTGTTCCGGCGCTTCTTCGGCGCCGAGCGCGCAACCGGACTGGGTTCCGGCGTCATCGTCAGCGCGAGCGGATACATCCTCACGAACAACCACGTCGTGGAGGCGGCCGATGAGATCGAAGTCGCACTCACGGATGGCAGCCGCATGCTCGCCCAGGTCGTCGGCGCAGACCCGGAGACCGACCTGGCGGTGCTACGGGTAAAGGCCGACAAGCTTCCCGCGATCTCGTTCGGGACCTCGGAGACGCTGCGCGTCGGCGACATCGCGCTTGCGATCGGCAATCCTCTCGGCGTCGGACAAACGGTGACCGCGGGAATCGTCTCCGCGGTGGACCGTTCCGGCCTCGGGATCAACGTGTTCGAGAATTTCATCCAGACGGACGCAGCGATCAACCAGGGCAATTCCGGCGGCGCTCTCATCGACGTGCGCGGCAATCTCGTCGGCATCAACACCGCGATCGTGTCGCAATCGGGCGGCTCGATCGGCATCGGCTTCGCGATTCCGGCCTCCACCGCAAAGACGGTCCTCGAGCAGATCGTGCGCACCGGCACCGTCGCGCGCGGGTGGATCGGCGTCGAGATGCAGGATGTCACCGCGGCGACCGCAGCGTCGTTCAAGCTGAGCGGCACTACGGGCGCGTTGATCAGCGGCGTGCTGCGCAACGGCCCCGCCGACAAGGCGGGCGTCAAGCCGGGCGACGTGCTGCTGTCGGTCGAAGGCAAGCCCGTCCACCAGGCGCAAAGCGTGCTGAACACGGTCTCTGCGCTTCCGCCCGGCTCGAACGCCAAGCTCGCGCTCAAGCGTCAGGGCCAGGACCTCGAGCTGACGGTGGCCGTCGGCAAGCGTCCGAAGCCGCAGGTGCGCGCGGAATGACCGAGCCGGCGCGAGCCGGGCTGCCGCTGGATGGCGAAGCGATCGTCAGGCTCGCCGCGCGCTCGATGTTCGAGCTGTTCTCGGACATGGCGCAGGGCATGATGCTCGTCGACCGCGACGGTCGCGTGGTCTGGATCAACGAGGCATACAAGAAGTTCCTCCCCGCGCTCGGATTCGAGCGGGTCGAAGAGTTCGTCGGCCGCCCGGTCGAGGAGGTGGTGCCGAACACGCTCATGCGCCACGTCATCGAAAGCGGCAAGCCGATCCTCGTCGACCTGCTGAGCAACAAGGCGGGCACGTTCGTCGTGTCGCGCATTCCGCTGCGCGACGACGCAGGGCAAGTGATCGGGGCGCTCGGCATGGTGCTCTTCGATCACCCCGAAACGACGCTCCAGCCGTTGATCGCAAAATTCGCGACGCTGCAGCGCGACCTCGATGAAGCACGCAAGGCGCTCGCCGCGCAACGGCGCACCAAGTACACGCTAGCCAGTTTCATCGGCTCGAGCCCCGCAGTGCTGGAAGTCAAGCGCCAGGCGCGCCGCGCGGCGCAAAGCGGCGCCAGCGTGCTGCTGCTCGGCGAGACCGGCACGGGGAAGGAACTGCTCGCGCATGCGATTCACGCCGGCTCGGTGCGCGCGCAGCGCCCCTTCATCAGCGTCAACCTCGCGGCGGTGCCCGAGACGCTGCTCGAAGCGGAATTCTTCGGCGTCGCGCCGGGCGCGTACACCGGCGCCGATCGCAAGGGCCGCGACGGGAAGTTCCGGCTCGCCGATGGCGGGACGCTCTTTCTCGACGAGATCGGCGATATGCCGCTCGCCTTGCAGGCAAAGCTGCTGCGCGCCCTGCAGGAGCAGGAGTTCGAGCCGCTGGGCTCGAACCAGGTCATCAAGGTGGACGTGCGCGTCATCGCCGCCACCAGCCGCGATCTGCGCAAGCTCGCGTCGGAAGGGCGCTTTCGCGAGGACCTGTACTACCGGCTGAACGTGCTGCCGATCCGGCTGCCGACGTTGCGTGACCGGCTTTCCGATCTCGAGGCGCTCGCCGAGAGCTTGCTCGAAGGCATCGCGGTGCGTACCGGCATGCCGCAGCGCGAACTCGCGCCCTCGGCCCTGGCCGCGCTGGCTTCCTATCCTTGGCCGGGCAACGTGCGCGAGCTGCGCAACCTGCTGGAGCAGGCGGCAATGCTTACGGACAGCCATCGCCTCAGCGGCGAAGACTTCGCCGCAATTCTGCCGACCGCTGCCGCAGTGCCCGCCGAAGACGCAGCACTCCGGACACTCCGCCCGCTGCCGCAACTGATTGCCGAGATCGAGCGCAATTCGATCGAGTCCGCGCTGGCCGCGACCGGCGGCAACAAGGCGTCGGCAGCGAAGCTTCTCGGAATCTCGCGGGCGACACTCTACGAGAGGCTTGCTGCACTGAAGCGGTTGTCCGCCTAGCAGGCAGTTGTCTGGGATTCGGACGCTGTTTCGTTCGGACTTGTATTATTCTCATACACCAGCATCATGTGAGTAACTGCTTACACTTTACATATCATCAAATAATCAATCAATTACATTTGTGGCACGCACCGTGCCTATAGGCTTCAAGCGTTTATCTACTCTGGAGGGGACATGAACCGTTTCGTCGGCTGGATGGTTGCCGGCGCACTGGCGACCGGCAGCAGTGTCGCTTTTGCGCAAGCCAAGGAAATCAAGATTGCCCACATCTACGGCAAGACCGGGGCGCTCGAGGCCTACGGCAAGCAGACGCAGACCGGGCTGATGATGGGCCTGGAGTACGCGACCGGCGGCAAGATGGAGGTGCTCGGCCGCAAGCTCGTCGTCATCGAGAAGGACGATCAGATCAAGCCGGATATCGCCAAGTCGGCGCTTGCCACCGCGTTCGGCGATGACAAGGTCGACATTGCGGTCGGTCCGACCTCTTCGGCCTCCGCGCTGGCGATGCTTCCGGTCGCCGAGGAGTACAAGAAGATCCTGCTCGTCGAGCCGGCGGTGGCCGACGCGATCACCGGCGACAAGTGGAACCGCTACGTCTTCCGCACCGGCCGCAGCTCCACGCAGGACGCCGTTGCCGCCGCGGTGGCGACGCCGCAGAACGCGCAGATTGCAATGCTCGCGCAGGATTACGCGTTCGGCCGCGACGGAGTGAAGGCCGTCAAGGAAGCTCTTGCCGCGATCGGCAGCAAGGCGACGGTCGTGCACGAGGAATACGTACCCCAGGCGACCACGGACTTCACGGCACCGGCGCAGCGAATGTTCGATGCGCTCAAGGACAAGAGCGGCACGAAGATCATCGGCATCATCTGGGCCGGCGCGCATCCGCTCGCCAAGATCGCCGACCTGAAGCCCGAGCGCTATGGCATCGCACTCGCACCGGGCGGCAACATTCTGCCGGTGATGAAGGGGTGGAAGCAGTTTGCCGGAATCGAGGGCGCGGTCTACTACTACTACGGCTTTCCGAAGAACAAGGTCAACGACTGGCTCGTCACCGAGCACAAGAAGCGCTTCGCCGGCGCAGTGCCGGACTTCTTCACGGCCGGCGGAATGGCCGCGGGAATCGCGATCGTCGAGGCGATCAAGAAAGCCGGCTCGACCGATACGGAGAAGCTGATCGCGGCGATGGAAGGCCTCTCCTTCGATTCGCCCAAGGGCACGATGACGTTCCGCAAGGAGGACCACCAGGCCATGCAGCCGATGTACCACTTCCGCATCAAGAAGGCGCAGGCCGACGAATGGGATCTGCTGGAGCTCGTGCGCGAGATTCCGGCGAAAGAGATCCCGCTGCCCGTCCGCAACAAGCGCTAGAGGACCTCGCCCCTCTCGCCCGCACGCGGGAGGGAATTTCCCAATGGCCGAGCACCCGGTCCTGGAGACGCGCGACCTGACGATCCGCTTCGGCGGGCACGTCGCGGTGAACGCAGTGAGCTGCCGGTTTTCCCCGGGCACGCTGACTGCGATCGTCGGCCCGAACGGCGCCGGAAAGACCACTTACTTCAACCTCATCTCGGGGCAGCTGCCGGCGAGCGCCGGTCAGGTCCTGCTCCGCGGAGAAGACGTGACCCGCAGCCCGGCGCCGCTGCGCACGCGCAAGGGCATGGGCCGCGCATTCCAGCTGACGAATCTGTTTCCGTTTCTGACCGTGCTGGAGAACGTCCGGCTCGCAGTGCAGGCGCGCGCGGGACTGGGGCTCAACCTGGTTTCGATGTGGAGCCGGCACGTCGAGCTGATCGAGCGCGCGGAGAGTTTCCTCGAGCGCGTCGCGCTCAAGGAGCGCGCCGGCACGCTCGCATCCGAGCTCTCGCACGGCGACCAGCGAAAGCTCGAGGTCGCGATCCTGCTCGCGCTGGAGCCGGAGATCTTCATGTTCGACGAGCCCACGGCAGGCATGAGCGTGGACGAAGTGCCGGTGATTCTCGAGCTGATCCACGAGATCAAGCAGCAGAAGGACAAGACGATCCTGCTCGTCGAGCACAAGATGGACGTAGTGCGCTCGCTCGCCGACCGCATCATCGTGCTGCACCAGGGGGAGCTCGTCGCCGACGGCGCGCCGGCAGAGGTGATCGCTTCCCCGATCGTCCAGGAAGCGTATCTCGGGGTACGGGCCAATGGCTGAAGCGCTGCTCACGCTCACTGGCGTCAACACTCACATCGGCCACTATCACATCCTGCAGGGCGTCGATTTCGCCGTGCCGCGGGGCGAGCTGACGATGCTGCTCGGCCGCAACGGCGCGGGCAAGACGACGACGCTGCGCACGATCATGGGACTGTGGCAGGCCTCGTCCGGCTCGATCCTTTTCGAGAGCGTCGACCTCGCGCGGCGCGAAACGCCGGCAATTGCCGATCTCGGCATCGCTTACGTGCCGGAGTCGATGGGCATCTTCGCCGGGCTGACGGTGCAGGAGAACCTGGTGCTCGCGGCGCGAAGAGGCGCGCTCGAGGACGCCCGCCTCGAGTGGATCTTCCGCTTCTTCCCGGCGCTGAAGAAATTCTGGTTCCTGCCGGCGGGCCTGCTTTCCGGAGGGCAGAAGCAGATGCTCTCGATTTCGCGCGCCATGGTCGAGCCGCGCAAGCTCGTGCTGGTGGACGAGCCGACGAAGGGCCTTGCGCCCTCGATCATCAACAACCTGATCGAAGCGTTCGGCGAGCTGAAGAAAACCGACACCACGATTCTGATGGTCGAGCAGAACTTCCACGCTGCGCGCTCGCTCGGTGATTCGGTGGTGGTGATGGATTCCGGGCGCATCGTGCATTCGGGCCGGATGGCCGAGCTCGCGGCGAACGACGCGCTGCAGACCCGGCTGCTCGGCCTGTCGCTGGAGACTCATCAATGAGTGCGGCTGACGACACCGCGCTGCCGCAGGCGCGCATCGACCTGATCCCGATTGCGCTGGTCGGCGCGATCGCGCTCGCCGCGTTCGCGATGATCGGCAGCGCCTCGACGTGGGTCACGCTCACCGTGGCAGGGCTGGCGATGGGCCTGCTGATCTTCATCATGGCGTCCGGCCTGACGCTCGTCTTCGGGCTGATGGACGTGATGAATTTCGCGCACGGCCTGTTCATCGCGATCGGGGCGTACGTCGCCGTTTCGATGATGAGGTTGTTCAGTGGCGCTGCGGGCGCCGAGAGCTTCCTCGCCAACCTCGGCGCAATCGCGCCGGCGCTCGTCGCGGCGATCATCGTCGCGGGACTGCTCGGGCTCTTCTTCGAGCGGGTGATCATCCGGCCCGTCTACGGCCAGCACCTGAAGCAGATCCTGATCACGACCGGCGGAATGATCGTCGCCGAGCAGCTGATCCACGTGCTGTGGGGGCCCGACCTGTTGCCGCTGCCGCGCCCCACCGCGCTGCGCGGCTCGTTCCTCGTGGGCGACATCGCGGTCGAGAAATTCCGCCTGATCGCAGTGGTGATCGGCCTGGCGATTTTCGTCGCGCTGATCGTGCTGCTCAACCGGACCAAGATCGGCCTGCTGATCCGCGCCGGCGTCGAGAACAAGGAGATGGTCGAGGCGATGGGCTATCGTATCCGGCGGCTCTTCGTCGCCGTGTTCGTCGCCGGTGCCGCGCTTGCCGGACTCGGCGGCGCTCTCTGGGGCATGTACCAGGAGAGCGTGACGGCATCGATCGGCGCACAGATGATGGTGCTGATCTTCATCGTGATCATCATCGGCGGCCTCGGTTCCGTCGGCGGCTGTTTCGTCGGCGCGCTGCTGGTCGGGCTGGTCGCGAACTACGTCGGGTATCTCTCGCCGAAGATCGCGCTCGGCTCGAACATCCTGCTGATGGTGATGATCCTGCTGTGGCGCCCGCAGGGCCTCTACCCGATGAGCAAGCAATGATCGACACGCTCCTTTCGGGCGATCGGCCGCGCAGCCGCGTTCTCGCAGTAGCGCTGGCTGCGATCCTCGTCTGCCTCGCCGCCGCGCCGTTCCTCTTTCCGGGTACGCGCGCGCTCGACGTGGCGGCCAAGGTCTGCGTGTTCGTGCTGCTCGTCGCCAGCTACGACCTGCTGCTCGGCTACACCGGCATCGTCTCGTTCGCGCACACGATGTTCTTCGGCATCGGCGGGTACGGCGTCGCGATCGCGACCACACGGCTCGATCCGACCTGGGGCGCGATCGCGCTCGGCATCGCCGTGGCGCTCGCGATCTCGCTCGTGCTGTCGTTCCTGATCGGCCTCTTCTCGCTGCGCGTCAAGGCGATCTTCTTCGCCATGATCACGCTTGCGGTGGCGTCGTTCTTCGCGATCCTCGCTTCGCAGCTGTCCGATCTGACAGGCGGCGAGGACGGGATCACGTTCAAGGTGCCCGAGCTGCTGCGCCCCGGATTCCGCCTGCTGGAGGAGCCGCTGCTCGGCGTCACCGTCGGCGGGCGGCTGATCACGTATTACCTGGTGTTCGTCGCCGCGTTGCTGCTCTTCCTCGCGTTGCTGCGTACGGTCAATTCTCCGTTCGGCCGCGTGCTGCTGGCGATCCGCGAGAACGATTTCCGCGCCGAGGCGCTCGGCTACCGGACCGTCATCTATCGCACCATCGCCAACTGCCTCGGTGCCGCCGTGGCCACGCTCGCCGGCGTTCTCTATGCGCTGTGGCTGCGCTACACCGGCCCGAACACCACGCTCGACTTCGCGATCATGATCGACATCCTGCTGATGGTCGTCATCGGCGGGATGGGAACGATGTACGGCGCGGTGCTCGGCGCGACGATCTTCGTCGTCGCGCAGAACTACCTGCAGGACCTGATGAAGCTCGCGAGCGACGCGGCGAAGGGAATCCCGCTGCTTCCCGACCTGCTGCATCCGGACCGCTGGCTGCTGTGGTTCGGCGTGTTGTTCGTGCTTTCGGTGTACTACTTTCCGCGCGGCATCGTCGGCCAGCTGCGTGCGTGGCGCGCATGAGCTTCAGGTCCCGCTACCTGACTTGCGAGGACCGCGAGATCCACTTCACCGAGTGGGGCGCGGCGAACGCCGAAACCGTGATCGCGTGGCACGGCCTTGCGCGCACCGGCCGAGACATGGACGAGATCGCGGCACACCTTGCGCCGCGCTACCGCGTGATCTGTCCCGACACGCTCGGCCGCGGCCTGTCGCAGTGGAGCCCGCAAGCCGAAAAGGAATACTGCCTCGACTTCTACGGCCGGCTCGCCGTGTCGCTCGCCGACCAGCTCGGGCTCGCCACGTTCCATTGGCTCGGCACGTCGATGGGTGGAGCGCTCGGCATTCATCTGGCGGCAGGACCGCTTCGAGGGCGGATCCGCCGCCTCGTCCTGAACGACATCGGACCCAAGCTCGGCGAATCTGCGGTGCAACGGATCCGCAGCTATGCCGGAAACCCGGCGCAGTTCGACCGCCTGAGCGAGTTGGAAGGGTACTTCCGCACGATCTACAAGCCGTATGGATGGCTCTCGGACGAGCAGTGGCGGCGGCTCACCGAAACCTCTGCGCGCCGGACTGCGGACGGCAAAGTCACGCCGCACTACGACCCGAAGATGGTGCTGCAGTTCGAGTGCCATCCGGACGATTACGACCAGTGGGAAGAATGGGACGCGATCGACGTGCCCACGCTGTGCCTGCGCGGTGAGACTTCCGACCTGTTGCTCGCGGACATCGCCGAGGAAATGCGCAAACGCGGCCCGCGCGCGGTCGTCGTGACGATTCCGGGGTGCGGGCATGCGCCGGCGCTCAACGTGCCCGAGCAGCTCGGACTGGTCGAACGGTTCCTGAACGGCAGGTAGCTTCACCCTCTCCAGCCACGCTGGGCGCAGGTATGATCGCGCGATGATCGACAACCTGGATGCGCTGCGGACTCTGTATCCGGCAGCGAAAGAACGAGCGCTCAAGAAGCAGATCGATCACCTGGATCGGCACTGCCTGCGCTTCGTCGAGCTATCGCCTTTCGTGATTCTCGCGAGCGGCAACGAGGCCGGACACTACGATGCCTCGCCGCGCGGCGGCGAACCCGGCTTCGTCAAGGCGCCGGACAGCACTACGCTGCTGATCCCGGATGCCCCGGGAAACAATCGCCTGGACACGCTGCAGAACATCATCGACACCGGCCGGGTCGGGCTGCTTTTTCTGATTCCGGGGGTCGACGAAACGCTCAGGGTCAACGGCCAGGCCCGGCTGCTCGACGAGGTTGGCGTGCTGCTGGGATTCAGGAACGAAAAGCGCACGCCGAAGCTCGTCATCGAGGTCAAAGTCGAGCACGTGTACCTGCACTGCGCGAAGGCGCTGATGCGCTCGAAACTCTGGGATCCCGCAAGCCGCGTCGAGCGCGGCGTACTGCCGACCATGGGGCAGATGCTGAACGAACAGACCGGGATCCAGACCCTTCCGGAAACTCAGGACCAGATGGTAGAGCGGTACAAGCTCGACCTCTGAACCATCACTCACCCGGCCGCTCTGCTAGCAACCGGCTTGCGGAGGGACATGATAGAAATCGCGCACCGTCGGTCACCGGGACGCTGCGATGCGATCGATTCTCGAGGTCATCGAAGACCAGCTGGTCGCCAACCGCCTGCCGGTCGCGGGCGTGACGATCGCCGCACTCCCATTTCCGAACACACCGGCGGTGCTGAGCCTGCACTGGCACGCGTTCGTCGAGAACGCGAACATGTCCGACCGCGCGGCTGTGCTCTACCAGTCCGTACCGAGCTCTGCATTGCAAATCAACGTCCGCTGGGACCAATTCGCAGACCTGGAGGTGGACGTGCTCGAAGCGTCGTGGGAACTCGGCGCGTGGGATCTGCGCCGCATCGAGGCGCCCGGATGCGAGAGATCGCGCAGCCCGGCACGGGCGTACACGGAAATGCAGACCTCTTTCGGCGTATCGCCACAGGCAATCGATGGCGAGCGGGTGTTCGTTGCCGATGTGCCGGACGCCGACGAGCTGATCGGAGCAGCCGCGCGTGCCGGGTACGTGCACTGGGAATTCCGGCCGACCTGGTGCGGCCTGTGGAAGGATCTCGCGGCAGACGTCACCCTCGAAAAGGGTGGCTACCGCAATCCGCTCTGCCCTCTCACCGCCCGCGCGTACGAGCCCGGCGATGCGCGGACCATCGTGTTCCAGCTGGGGGCGGCGGAGCACTGACGCAGAGTCAGCGATCCAGCTCGCACTCACGTCGTACCTAGCAGTTCCCGAATCTCACTCGATCACTTCGTCCGCGCGCGTACGCAGCGATGCCGGAATCGTGATGCCCAGCGCGCGGGCGGTTTTCAGGTTGAGCACCATACGAGGATTGCTTGCGTGCTCCACGGGCAGATCCGCCGGCTTGGCACCGTTCAGAATCCGGTGCACGTAATCTGCGCCGCGCAGGTACGCGAATTTGGGGTCCACAGAGTACGAGAGCAGTCCGCCTGCGTCCACGTAGTCGCGCCGCCCGTACGCGACGGGAAGCTTTTCCCGTGCAGCAAGCTGCACAATCTGATCACGGTGGTCCAGGAGTACCCCGGGCGCGCCGACAATGACGCCCTGCACCCCCTCCCGCCTCATCCTCTCGAACGATCGTTCAAGGTCAATCTGCTTCCGTCCATCGAACATCCGGATCGTCACGTTCATGGTGCGCGCATGCTCTTGAACCTGGCGAAACACCACGACCGACAATTTGCTCGATGCATCAGTCAGGTAGGCAAGCCGTGTCGCGGCGGGAGACAGCTCGCGCAGCAATTCGAGCTGCTTCCCTGCCAACTGGCCAGTCATGGTCGAGATTCCTGTCACATTGCCACCGGGCCGCGCCAGGCTTGCGACGAGCCCCATGCCGACCGGATCTCCGGAACCGGTGAAGACAATGGGGATGCTCGAAGTCGCCTTCGCTACGGCGCCCGTCGGCGCCGTGCCCACGGAAACGATGATATCGGGCTTGAGCGCAACCAGTTCCGCCGCAAGCGCAGGCAGCCGCTCCGTATCTCCACGCGCATAGCGCACCTCGTAGACCACGTCCGTGCCTTCGACTAGGCCCAACTCACGAAGACGATTGCGGAAGAGTTTCCAGTGCTCGGCAAGGGTGCCTTCCATGGCGTCGTCGAGGATTGCGACCCGGTACACGCGCTTGGCCGGCTGCGCCCGCACGCCGACTGCAACCAGCAATGCCGGCGCTGCAAGCAGGAATGAGCGCCGCTTCATTCGGACGGCACGCGTCTACTGACCCGTTTGCTCCGGAATGAGCGGCGGCTCAGCGGTCCGCCCGATCCAGCTCGCGCTCCATCTCGTTCTCGTTCAGCGGCTTGTAGTCCGAAGCGCCTTCGCGCTTCTTGACGAAGCGGGCGAAGAAAAGCCCGGCCTCGTACAGCAGGCACATCGGCACCGCGAGCATGAGCTGCGACAGGACATCGGGCGGCGTGACGATCGCCGCGACGACGAAGGCGCCGACGATGAAGTACGGCCGCGCGTCCCGCAGCTTCTCCACGGTCACGACGCCCGCACGCACCAGGATGATCAGCACGATCGGGATCTCGAACGTCACGCCGAACGCGAGGAACATCGTGATCACGAAGCTGAAGTACGCCTCGATGTCGGGCGCCGGCGTGATCGACTTCGGCGCAAAGTCATTGATGAAGCGGAACACCGTGCCGAAGACGAAGTAGTAGCAGAACGCGACGCCGATGAGAAAGAGCGCGGAGCCGGCGACGATCATCGGCAGCGCGAGCTTCTTCTCGTGCTCGTACAGTCCGGGCGCGATGAACGCCCAGGCCTGATAGAGCACGTACGGCAGCGCAATCAGGAACCCCACCAGCGCCGTGACTTTCATCGGCACCATGAACGGCGTGATCACGCCGGTGGCGATCATCTTCGAGCCCTCGGGAAGCGCCCGCATCAGCGGCTGCGCAAGGAAGTCGTAGATCGCTCCGGAACCGGGCCAGAAGAACAGGATGACGAACAGCACGAGAACCGCGACGATCGCGCGCAGCAGCCGGTCGCGCAACTCGATCAGGTGAGAGATGAACGTGTCCTGCGTGCTCATTTCTTTTCTTCCGCCACGAGCGCCGCCGTTTCCTTCTTCTCTTCGATCGCCGGCGCCGCTTCTGGCGCCGGCGAAACCTGGGCGTCCGCCTCGGGCGCGGGCAGTTCCTTCTTGTCTTCGATGCCGGCCGCAGACTCGGCCGCCTGATTCAACTCCGTCTCCGCCTTGTTGAGCTCCGACTGCACCGAAGTCTCGATGTTCGTCGCCGCCTGCTGCACCGAGTCGCGCATCTTGCGCAGCTCTTCGAGCTCGACCTCGCGATCGATGTCGGCCTTGACGTCGGCTACGTAGCGCTGCATGCGCCCCATCAGGTGGCCGACCGTGCGCGCGACGCGCGGCAGCCGTTCCGGCCCGATCACGATCAACGCGACCACGCCGATCACCAGCAGCTCGGAAAACCCGATGTCAAACATGCCGCTCCAGAGACGCAAAGGGCGCCCGCAGGCGCCCGTTCATCGAAACGCGGGACCGCTTCAGGCCCGGGTCTCGGTCTTGCTCTTGATCTCGCCCTCGACGGTCTTGCCGGTGACCTGCGGCGCCGCGCCTTCGGCCGCCTTTTCGCCGCCCTCGCGCATGCCGTCCTTGAATCCGCGCACGGCGCCGCCCAGGTCCGCGCCGATGTTGCGCAGCTTCTTCGTACCGAAGATCAACATCACGATCACCAGGACGATCAGCCAGTGCCAGATGCTGAACGAACCCATAGAGCCTCCTGTATCTCGCTATTTCCTCCTCGACAGCATCGAGCCCAATGGCTCGGGCCCGCCGAGGATGTGCATATGTACATGATACACCTCCTGATGTCCGACCCGCCCGGTGTTCAGGATGATGCGGAAGCCATCGGTCGCGCCCTCCTTCCGGGCGAGCTCGCCTGCGAGCGCGAGCATCTTGCCGAGCGCCTGGTGCTGGGCCATCCCGGCTTCGTACAGCGTCGCGACGTGCTCCTTTGGAATGACGAGCAGGTGCACCGGTGCCTGCGGGCGGATGTCGTGGAACGCAAAGACATCCTCGTCCTCGTAGACCCTCTTCGACGGGATCTCGCCGCGGGCGATCCTGCAGAAGATGCAGCTCGGATCGCTGCTCATTTGCGGCGCTCTTTCCTGCTGTGCTTGCGGGCGGCCTTCTCGTCGATGCCCGAGATCCCTTCGCGCCGGTGCAATTCGGCGAGCACGTCGGCCGGACCGAGGCCGTGCCGCGCGAGGAGAATCATGCAGTGGAACCACAGGTCGGCCGTTTCGCGCACGAGCTCGAGGCGCTCGCCCGACTTGGCGGCGAGAATCACCTCGGTTGCTTCCTCGCCGACTTTCTTGAGGACCGCATCCTCGCTCTCGGCAAGGAGGCGCGCGACATACGACTTGGCGGCGTCGCCGCCCTGTCGCTTGTTGATCACCGCCGCAATGCGCTCGAGCGTCTCGTAGAGTCCCGGTTTCATTTCTTTGCGTAGATCAGCGACGGGTCGCGCAGCACCGGGTCGGTCTCCACCCATTTTTGCTGCTCGAGCTTGTGAAAGAAGCAGCGTTCGCGGCCGGTATGGCAGGCGATCCCGCCCGCCTGCTCGACGCGCAGCAGGATCGCGTCGGAATCGCAATCCATGCGCAGTTCCACGACGCGTTGTACATAGCCCGACTCTTCGCCCTTGTGCCAGAGCCGGCCGCGCGACCGCGACCAGTACACGGCCTCTCCCCGCTTCGCGGTTTCAGCGAGCGCTTCGCGATTCATCCAGGCGAGCGTCAGCACGCGGCCGCTCGCCGCGTCCTGCGCGATCGCCGGAACCAGTCCGTCACGATCCCAATGCACCTGGTCAAGCCACGCAGTCACAACCGGACCTCGATCCCGCGCAGCCGCATGTGTTCCTTCGCTTCGCGCACCGTGAATTCGCCAAAATGGAAGACGCTCGCCGCGAGAACCGCGTCCGCCCTGCCGTCGAGCACGCCCTGCGCCAGGTGCTCGCGCGTACCCACACCCCCGGAGGCAATCACCGGAACGCCGACCGCGTCCGAGACCGCTCGCGTCAACTCGAGGTCGAATCCGTCGCGCGTCCCGTCGCGGTCCATGCTCGTCAGCAGGATCTCGCCTGCTCCCGCTTCGGCCATGCGCCGTGCCCATTGCACTGCGTCGAGCCCCGTGGGTTTCCGCCCGCCATGCGTGTAGACCTCCCACGAGGCGCCGTCCGCCCTGCGCTTCGCATCGATTGCGACCACGATGCACTGGTTGCCGACCTTGTCCGAGGCTGCGCGCACGAGGTCCGGATTCTGCACTGCCGCCGTGTTGATCGAGACCTTGTCGGCGCCGGCGTTGAGCAGCCGCCGCACGTCCTCGACGCGGCGCACCCCGCCGCCGACCGTCAGCGGAATGAACACCTGCCCGGCGACGCGTTCGATCACCTCCAGCAGGATGTCGCGCTCGTCGGAGCTCGCGGTGATATCGAGGAACGCGAGCTCGTCTGCGCCTTCACGGTCGTAGCGCGCCGCCACCTCGACCGGATCTCCAGCGTCGCGCAGGTCGACGAAGTTCACGCCCTTCACGACCCGGCCGGCGGTCACATCGAGACAGGGGATCACGCGCTTGGCAAGCCCCATCGCTACGTCCCGCCGAGCGCCTTGTCGGCGGCCGCCTGGGCTTGCTTGAAATCGAGCTTGCCTTCGTAGAGCGCCCGCCCGGCGATCGCGCCGACCACGCCCTCAGGCACGAGCGTCGTGCAGATCTGCTGCACGTCTTCGACGCTGTTCAGGCCGCCGCTCGCGATGATCGGGATCTTGATCGCGCGCGCGAGCTTCAGTGTCGCCTCCATGTTGACCCCGGTCAGCATGCCGTCGCGCCCGATGTCCGTGTAGACGAGCGCCTCGACGCCGTAGTCCTCGAACTTCTTCGCCAGGTCGACGACGTCGTGCCCGGTCATCTTCGACCAGCCTTCCACGGCGACCTTGCCGTCCTTCGCGTCCAGGCCGACGATGATGTGGCCGGGAAACGCATAGCACGCGTCATGCAGCAGTCCCGGGTTCTTGACCGCCGCCGTGCCGATGATCACGTACCCGACGCCGGCGTCGAGGTAGCTCTCGATCGTGTCGAGGTCGCGGATGCCGCCGCCGATCTCGATCGGGGTGGCGTCGCCGACTGCGCGGATCATCTCGCGGATCACCTTTTCGTTCTTCGGGCGGCCCGCGATCGCGCCGTTCAGGTCGACGATGTGCAGGCGCCGCGCGCCCTCGCCCGACCAGTGACGCGCCATCGCGACGGGGTCCTCCGAGAAGATCGTCGCCGTTTCCATGCGTCCCTGCTGCAGCCGCACGCAGCGACCGTCCTTCAAGTCAATTGCCGGGATGATCAGCATGGGAAACGCCCGAGACGATTGCAGCTGCCTCAAGGGCTGGCAGTGCGTTCAGCGAGTCAGGGCCGCCAGTCGATGAAGTTGGAAAGAAGTTGCAATCCGGCGGACTGGCTCTTTTCCGGGTGGAACTGCACGGCAAAGATGTTATCCCGGGCGACGGCACAGGTAAAGACCACACCGTACGTGCAGGAGGCCGCGGTGAGCGACGGATCGTGCGGCGCGGGAAAGTAGCTGTGCACGAAATAGAAGCGCGCCCCGCTGGGGATTCCCCGCCACAAGCCATGCTGACGCTGCTGCACGACTTCGTTCCAGCCCATGTGCGGAACCTTGAATCCTTGCATGCGCGCCGCCGGGAAGCGCGGCACGTTTCCGGCAAGCACCCCCAGCCCCGCAACGTCGCCCTCCTCGCCCCGCTCGAACAGCATCTGCATGCCGATGCAGATGCCCAGGAAAGGCTTGGTACGCACGGTCTCCAGCACCGCTTCGCGCGCGCCGCTCGCTCCGAGCTGGCGCATGCAGTCGGGGAGCGCGCCCTGTCCGGGAACGACGACGCGATCGGCGGTCCGGATCGCCTCGGGATCCGCCGTGACGAGCACGTGCGATTGGGGCGCGACGCGCTGCAATGCCTTGGACACCGAGTGCACGTTTCCCATGCCGTAGTCCACCACCGCGATCTTCATGGCACAACAGGAGTGTCTACAGCGAACCCTTGGTCGAAGGCACGGCGCCCTGCGTGCGCAGGTCGCGCTCGCTCGCCATGCGCAGCGCGCGCGCAAACGCCTTGAAGATCGTCTCGCACTGGTGATGCGCGTTATCGCCGCGCAAGTTGTCCACGTGCAGCGTGACCTGCGCGTGGTTGACGAAGCCCTGGAAGAACTCATGCACCAGGTCGACGTCGAATTCTCCGATCAGCGCGCGCGTGAACGGAACGTGGTACTCGAGGCCGGGGCGGCCCGAAAAATCGATCACCACGCGCGACAGCGCTTCGTCGAGCGGAACATAGGCGTGGCCGAAGCGCCGCACGCCCGCCTTGTCGCCGATCGCGCGCGCGAACGCCTGCCCGAGCGTGATTCCGATGTCCTCGACGGTGTGGTGCGCATCGATCTCGAGATCTCCCTTCGCCTCGATCTCCAGGTCGATCAGCGCGTGGCGCGCCAGCTGATCGAGCATGTGATCGAGAAACGGAATCCCGCTCGCCAGGCGCGCGCTGCCGCTACCGTCGAGGTCGAGCCGCACGCGGATGCGCGTCTCCCGGGTGTTGCGTTCGACTTCCGCAGTCCTCACGTCAGTGCCTCTCGCATCGCGGTGATCAGTATACGGTTTTCCTCGGGCGTGCCGACCGTGACGCGCAGGCAGTTGGCGAGCATCGGGTGGGCGCCGTTGAAGTTGCGCACCAGCACGCCCTGCGCACGCAGGCTTTGGTACGCACGGTCCGCGTCGGGAACGCGCACCAGGAAGAAATTCGCCTGTGACGGATACACCGTGGTCCCCGGGAGCGCCGCCAGCGCTTCGCCGACGCCCGGACGCTCGGCGAGCACCTGCTCGGCCTGCTCCTCGAGCACGTCGAAGTGCTCGAGCGCGAATTCGGCCGCCGCCTGCGTGAGCACGTTGACGTTGTAGACCTGCCGCACCTTGTTGAACTGCACCGTCCACTCGGGGCGTGCGACGAGATATCCCAGGCGCAGCCCGGCGAGGCTCATCTTCGAGACCGTGCGCATCACGGCGAGGTTCTCGAACTCCGCGATGCGAGGCAGGAACGAGCGGCGCGCATAGACGTGGTAGGCCTCGTCGAGCACCACGAGGCCGGGCGCGGCGCGGATGATTTCCGCGACTTGTTCTTCGTCGTACAGCACCCCGGTCGGATTGTTCGGATAGGCGAGGAATACGAGCGCCGGCTGCTCGGCGCGGATCGCTGCGAGCGTCGCCTCGAGGTCGAGCTCGAGGCTCGGTCGCAACGGCACGCCGACGAAGCGCATCCCGGCGAGGTTCGCATTCATCCGATAGACGACGAACGTCGGCTCGGGCGTAAGCATCACGGCCCCGGGACGCGCAAGCGTGAACGTGATGATCTGGATCAGGTCGTCGGATCCGTTGCCGAGCACGATCTCGCAGTCGGAGGGGATTTGCATCGTCTCGGCGAGCCGGGCGCGCAGGCGCGGCGCCGCAGGATTCGGGTAGCGATTGATTTCCACTCGCGCAAGGCGCGCCGCGAGCTCGCGTGCCAGGTGCTCGGGCAGGCGATACGGGTTTTCCATCGCGTCGAGCTTGACCATCCCCTCGGCCTCGGCGACGTGATAGGCGCTGAGCGCGAGGATCTCGGGCCTGACGAGGTCTGCTGGCTTCATCGGATCCTCGCCGCCGCCGAGCGGGCGTGCGCGTGCAAGCCTTCGCCCTCGGCCAGAGTCGCGGCGATGCGCCCGAGGCGTGCGGCCCCCTCGGGCGACACGCCGATTACGCTCGTGCGTTTCTGAAAGTCGTAGACGCCGAGCGCCGATGAAAAGCGCGCGGTGCCGCCGGTCGGCAGCACGTGATTGGCGCCTGCGCAGTAGTCGCCGATCGCCTCCGAGGTCCAGCGGCCGAGGAAGATCGCTCCCGCGTTGCGCACCTTCGGCAAGAGGGCGTGCGGATCCTCGACCGAAAGCTCCAGATGCTCCGGCGCCACTCGGTTGGCGACTTCGCACGCATCGTCGAGGTCGCGCACCTCGATCAGCGCGCCGCGCGCCGCGAGCGATGCCTCGATCACCGCGCGCCTCGGCATTTGCGGCAGCAGCCGCTCGGCCGCGGCCTGCACCGCATCGAGAAAGCCGGCGTCGGGCGAAAGCAGGATCGCCTGCGCCACCTCGTCGTGCTCGGCCTGCGAGAAGAGATCGAGCGCGACCCACTCCGGGTCCGTCTGCCCGTCGCAGATCACGAGGATTTCCGATGGGCCCGCGATCAGGTCGATGCCGACGGCGCCGAAGACCTGCCGCTTCGCGGCCGCGACATAGGCGTTGCCCGGCCCGACGATCTTGTCCACGCGCGGAACGGTAGCGGTCCCGTACGCGAGCGCAGCGATCGCCTGCGCCCCGCCGATCGCAAAGACCCGGTCGACGCCGGCAAGGTGCGCCGCAGCGAGTACCAGCGCGTTTCCCTCTCCCGGCGGCGTCGGGCTCGTCATGATCAGCTCGCGCACGCCCGCGACCCGCGCGGGCAGCGCGTTCATCAGCACCGACGACGGATAGGCCGCCCTGCCGCCGGGCACGTACAGGCCGACCCGGTCGAGCGCGGTGATCCTCTGGCCGAGCAGCGTTCCGTCCTCCTCGGTGTAGTCCCAGGAGGCGGCGAGCTGGCGCAGGTGGTAGCGCCGGATGCGCGCCGCCGCCTCGAGCAGCGCTTCGGCCTGCGGCGCGGCGAGCGATGCGAACGCAGAAGCGAGCGCAGCCTTCGGGATCTCGAGCTCAGCGAGCGCGCTCGCCGGCATGCGGTCGTAGCGGCGAGCATGCTCGAGCAGCGCCGAATCCCCGCGTACACGCACGTCCGCGATGATGCCGCGCACCAGCGATTCGATCGCGTCGTCCTGGGCAACCTCGTAGCGCGTGAGCGCTGCGAGCTCGTTCTCGAAGCCGGCCGCCCGAGTCGAAAGTCTCCGCAGCTTCATCTGCGCGCTGCCTTGGAAAGCGCGCCGATCAGCGGCTGCAGCTGCGCGCGCTTGGTCTTCAATGCCGCCTGGTTGACGATCAGGCGCGCCGAGACCGGCATGATCTCCTCGACCGCGACGAGGCCGTTGTCTTTCAGCGTGCGGCCGGTCGCGACGAGATCGACGATCGCATCGGCGAGCCCAGTCAGCGGCGCGAGCTCCATCGAGCCGTACAGCCGGATCAGGTCGACGTGCACGCCTTTCGCCGCGAAATGCTCGCGCGTCGTCTGCACATACTTGGTCGCGATCCGCAGGCGCGCGCCCTGGCGCACTGCGGCCTCGTAATCGAAACCCTTGCGAACGGCCACCACCATGCGACACGCCGCGATCCCCAGGTCGAGCGGCTGGTACAACCCGGCGCCGCCATGCTCGGCGAGCACGTCCTGCCCGGCGATGCCGAGGTCGGCGGCGCCGTATTGAACGTAGGTCGGCGCGTCGGACGCGCGCACCACGATCACGCGCACGTCGCGCCGCTCGGTCGCGATCACGAGCTTGCGCGAGCGCTCCGGGTCCTCCTTCGGCCGGACGCCGGCGCGCGCGAGCAGCGGCGCCGCCTCCTCGAGGATGCGGCCCTTCGACAGCGCGATGCCGATCGTGCCCATTGCCGTTCAGTGTATCCGTTCGATGTCGGCGCCCAGCGCCGCGAGCTTCTGCTCGAGCGCTTCGTAGCCGCGATCGAGATGGTAGATGCGATCGACCAGCGTCTCGCCCCGCGCCGCGAGCGCAGCGATCACGAGGGAGGCGGAAGCGCGCAGGTCGGTTGCCATCACTTGCGCGCCCGCGAGCCGGTCTACGCCCTTCACGACCGCGACATTGCCCTTCAATTCGATGCGCGCGCCCATGCGAGCCAGTTCGGGCACATGGGTGAAGCGATCGAGATAGATCGTGTCCTCGATCACGCTGGTCCCCTCACCAATCGCGCAGACCGCGATCATCTGCGCCTGCATGTCGGTGGGGAAGCCCGGGAACGGGCGCGTCACCACGCTCACCGGACGCGGGCGCGCCGGGCCGGAAACGGTCACCGCATCGGCGGCCCGCCGGATCGAGCAACCCGATTCCTCCAGCTTGCGGAGCGCCGCTTCGAAGTGCTCGGACACTACGTTCTCCAGCCGGATCGTCCCGCCGGTCATGGCGGCGGCGGCGGCAAACGTCGCCGCCTCGATGCGGTCGGGAATGATCGCAGTGTCGATCGGGCGCAACGATGAGACGCCCTGGATCGTGAGCCGTCGCGATCCCAACCCCTCGATGCGCGCGCCGCAGGCGACGAGCACTTCCCCGAGCACGGTCACGTCGGGCTCCAGCGCGACGTTCTCGAGCACGGTCGTGCCTTGCGCAAGCACCGCCGCCATCATCAGCTGCGCGGTCGCACCTACCGACACGACGTCGAAATCGATCGTGGCGCCCTTCAGCCTCGCGTCGCGTCCGACGATGTAGCCGTGCTCGATCTCGAGCGCCGCGCCCATCGCCTGGAGCCCCGTCAGATGCAGGTTCACCGGGCGCGGCCCCCAGGCGCAGCCCCCGGGCAGAGACACCCTCGCCTCGCCGAAGCGCGCCAGCAACGGAGCCAGTACGTAGATGCTGGCGCGCATCGTCTTCACCAGCTCGTAAGGCGCCTCGACCGAATTCACGCCCTGGGTATCGATCGTGAGCAGGTTGGCGTCGAAGGCGACTTTCGCGCCGAGTCGCTCGAGGACACGGGCGAACGTGTGCGTGTCCCGCAGCCTGGGGACGTTGCGCAACCGGTGCACCCCGGGCGTCAGCAGCGTCGCCGCCATCACCGGCAGCGCCGCGTTCTTCGCGCCGGAGATGCGCACCGTGCCTTCGAGCGGCTTGCCGCCGCGCACGAGCAGCTTATCCATCCGCGCGCCACTCCTGCGGCGTCAGCGTCTTCATCGACAGCGCGTGGATTTCCTCGCGCATCCGCTCGCCCAGCGCCGCGTAGACGAGCTGATGGCGCTGCACGCGACTTCTGCCTTCGAATTCGCGCGACACGATCAGCGCCTGGAAGTGCTGGCCGTCACCGGCCACTTCGAGGTGCTCGCACGCGAGCCCCGCCTGGATTCCCGCTTTCACGCTTTCCGTGGTCACCATGTCAACCCCGCAACTTGTAACCCGACTTGAGGATCGCCAGGCCGAGCGCCGTCAACCCCAGCAAGCTTAACCCCACGACGGCAAGGCTCGCGTGCGGCGGAAAGTCGGACGTGCCGAAGAAGCCGTAGCGGAAGCCGTCGATCATGTAGAAAAAGGGGTTCAGGTGCGACAAGCCTTGCCAGAACGGGGGCAGCGAATGGATCGAGTAGAACACGCCGGAAAGGAAAGTCAGGGGCAGAATTATGAAATTCTGAAACGCGGCGATCTGGTCGAACTTGTCCGCCCAGATCCCGGCGACGAGGCCCAGCGCCCCGAGAATCGCGCTTCCGGCAAGCGCGAAGACGACGATCCACGCCGGCGATGCGAGCGGAAGGTCGATGAACCCCGCAGTGACCGCCAGCACGACCACGCCCACGGTCAGGCCGCGCGCCATCGATGCCAGCACATAGGCACAGAAAAACTCCACGTGCGAGATCGGCGGCAGCAGGATGAAGATCACGTTGCCGGTGATCTTCGACTGGATCAGGCTGGAGGAGCTGTTGGCGAAGGAATTCTGCAGCACGCTCATCATCACGAGGCCCGGCAGCAGGAACGCCGTGTAAGGGACGCCCTCGTACACCCGCACCCGCCCCTCGAGCGTCTGCGCGAAGACGAGCAGGTACAGCAGCGAGGTGAGCACCGGCGCCGCGACGGTCTGGAAGCTCACCTTCCAGAAGCGCAGCAGCTCCTTGTAGAGCAGCGTGGCGAATCCGCTCATCAGTGACGCTCCATCACGCGCAGGAACACTTCCTCGAGATCGGTCGGATCGACCTCGAGCTCGAGGATCGTCACGCCCGCCTCGCGCAGCTGGCGGAGCAGCGCCTCGAGCTCGGCGTAGTCGCGCAGTCGCAGCGTGAAATGCCCGGACTCGGCGGCGATCACGGTGGCGCGGGCGCCATCGGGAAGCGTGTCGCGATCCAGAGTCAGCTCGAGCTGCAGCCCGGAAAATTTCCCGAGCAGGTTGCGGGTCGAATCGAGCGCCACGATGCGCCCGGCTTTCAGCATCGCGATGCGGGTGCAGAGCTGCTCGGCTTCTTCCAGGTAGTGCGTGGTCAGCACGATCGTGTGGCCGCTGCGGTTGAGTCCGCGGATGAACCGCCACAGCCCCTGGCGCAGCTCGACGTCGACGCCCGCGGTGGGCTCGTCGAGCACGATCACCGGCGGCTTGTGCACCAGCGCCTGCGCAACCAGCACCCGGCGCTTCATCCCTCCGGAAAGCGCGCGCATGTTGGCGTCGGCCCGGGACGAGAGGTCGAGGTTGTGCATGACTTCGTCGATCCAATCATCGTTGCGGCGCAGGCCGAAGTAGCCGGCCTGGAAGCGCAGCGTCTCGCGCACGGTGAAGAACGGATCGAATACGAGCTCTTGCGGCACGACCCCCAGCAGCCGTCGTGCCTTGCGATAGTCGGTGACGACGTCGGCTCCCATCACCCGTACGTGGCCATTGCTCGCCTTGACGAGGCCGGCGACGATACTGATCAGCGTTGTCTTGCCGGCGCCGTTGGGTCCGAGCAAGCCGAAAAACTCGCCTTGCGAGACGTCGAGGTCGACGCCCGCCAGCGCCTGCAGGCTGCCGTAGCGCTTTTCTACGTTGCGGATCTCGATCGCGGAATCCATGGCACGTGGCGCCGGCGCGACCGGACGCTCGCGCCAGCGACCTTTCGAATTAGTGCTGGGTGTGTCCGGCGGGGAGGAGCTCGTCGACGCCGTACAGCTGCGCGATCGTGATCAGGCCCCCGGGCAGATTGTCCAGTCGCAGCGTGCGGCCGGACTGCGCCGCTTCGCGCAGCCATGCCAGCAGCATCGCGAGCAGCGACGAATCGAGCTCCGTGACACCGGCGAGGTCGACCGCAGCCGCGCCGGCACGGATCGCGGCGTAGCCCTCTTCCAGCGTCGGTGCGACGTTGGCGAGCGTGACAGGTCCCGTGACGAGCAGCCGCTCGCCCTCGCGCTGGATCATCGCCGCTTCTTTCCGGTCGGGGCTGCAGCCGGCTCTGGCTCGGTCGCGGCCGCGGCCGCGGCCGGCTTGGCGCCCGAGTTCTTCGCCTGCAACGCCTTGACCAGGCCGTCGACCCCGGAATCGCGCACGATATTGGCGAATTCCGTCCGGTAATTGGCGGTCAGGCTGATATCGGCGACGCGCACGTCCCAGACCTTCCAGCCGCGCGGCGTCTTCTCCATTTCATAGTCGATCTTGACCGGCTCCGCGCCGGACTGCACCACGCGCACGTTGACCGTCACATCGGTGTCGGTCGGCTTCGAGCGCAAAGGCCGAAAATCGAACTTCTGGTCCCGGTACGCGGAGATCGAGCTCGCGTAGGTCCGCACCATCAGCGTGCGAAATTCATCGGTCAGCTTCGCCTTCTGGTCGGGGCTCGCCTTGCTCCAGTTGCTTCCCACCGCGTTCGCGGTCATCGAAGCGAAATTGAAGTGCGGCACGATCTTCGCGTCGATGAGCGCAACCAGCTTCTTGCGGTCTGCCTGGATGTCCTTGTCCTTGCGAAGAATGTCGACGACTTCGAGCGTGACGTTCTTCACCAGCGTGTCGGGCGGGAGGATCTCCTGCGCGCGCGCACCTGCGGACAGCAACAGCGCGGCAATCGCGGCGCCCGCGACGATCGCCGATCCGGCGGACATCAGCGTTCGCCCTGCCCGGCCGCCAGCGCTGCGGGTGCTTCGAGGACCTTGTCGGCAGACTGGGTAAGGGCCGCGGCGGGCGCTTCCACCGCCGCCTCGGCGCGGGGCTCCTCGCGCAGACGGGAGGACGGCGTGCGAGGTGGCGAACCGTCGAAGATCAGTGCGCGGCGCCGCTGCAGGTACGCGTCGCGCTGGAATACGTACTTGTCGAGCGCCGCCTCTTCGAGGATGCGGCTCGCGTCGAGCAAATCCGCGCGCTTGCTGGTGCCCCTCAGCAACACCGCGAACGTGCGCACGCCGGTCGGCTCGTGCCTGCGGATGGGGTCGAAATAAATGTCGAGCACGAGCCCTGCCGTGTCGCGCGCTGTGCTCGAACCGTAGAACGGCAGCACGAGGTAGGCCCCGTCCCCGACGCCCCAGCGGCCGAATGTCTGCCCGAAGTCCTCGTTGTGCTTTTCCAGGCCCATTTCGCTCGCCACGTCGTTGATCCCTGCCAGGCCGAGCGTCGTGTTGAAGACGAAACGCACCCAGTCGGTCCAGCCGTCGGCGATCTTCCCCTGCAGCATGTTGTTGACGCCGATGAACACGTCTTCGATGTTGGCGAAGAAATTCCTCACCCACGTGCGGATCGGGTCCGGCACCACTGCCTTGTAGGTCGACGCGACGGGCTTGCCGATGATCTCGTCGAAGCCCTCGTTGAAGCCGTACATCGAGCGATTGAACCCCTCGAGCGGGTCGCGCGGGTCGCCGCCGCCGGTCGTCGCGCAGCCCGCGACGAGCGCGAACGCGAGCGCCGCCAGGGCCGTGCGCATGCGCATTCCCCAGCCGCCCTCCGTGATCGCCTTCGTTCCCGTCACTTCTTGTCCTTTGCTTCCTTGTCCTCAGCCGCCTTGTTGAACAGGAACTGGCTGATCAGGTTCTCCAGCACCACCGCCGACTGCGTCAGCCGGACGCGCTCGCCGCTCTTGAGCATCGCGGAATCGCCGCCTGCTTCCAGCCCCACATACTGCTCGCCGAGAAGCCCGGAGGTCAGGATCTTGGCCGAGGTGTCGCGCGGAAACTGGTACTGCGCGTCGATTGTAAACGTCACGTTCGCCTCGTAGCTTTGGTTGTCGAACTGGATCTGCGACACCCGTCCGACGACCACCCCCGCGCTCTTGATCGGCGCCCGCGGCTTCAACCCTCCAATGTTAGCAAACTTGGCCTGCACGTCATAAGTCTTGTCCAGCGAGAAAGAGGCCATGTTTCCGACCTTGAGGGCAAGAAACAACAGCCCGGCAAAGCCCGCGGCGACAAAGGCCCCGACCCAGATGTCGATGGTGGCACGGTTCATCCTGCATTTCCTCCTGTAAACATGAGCGCAGTCAGCACGAAATCGAGCGCGAGGATCGCGAGCGAGGACGTGACGACGGTGCGCGTGGTGGCACTCGAAACCCCTTCGGCGGTCGGCTGGGCATCGTAGCCCTCGAACACGGCGATCCAGGTGACGGCGACTCCGAACACGACGCTCTTGATGACGCCGTTCAGGATGTCGTTGCGGAAGTCCACCTTGGCCTGCATCTGCGACCAGAACGCACCTTCGTCCACGCCGATCAGCTGGACCCCGACGAGGTAACCGCCGAAGATGCCCATCGCCGAAAACAACACCGCGAGCAGCGGCATCGAGATCACTCCGGCCCAGAAGCGCGGCGCGACCACGCGCGCGATCGGATCGACCGCCATCATCTCCATCGCCGCGATCTGCTCGGTCGCTTTCATCAGACCGATCTCTGCCGTGATCGCGCTGCCCGCGCGGCTCGCGAACAGAAGTCCGGCGACCACGGGGCCGAGCTCGCGAACGAGCGACAGCGCGACGAGGATTCCGAGCGCTTCGGACGAGCCATAGCGCTGCAGCGTTTCGTAGCCCTGGAGCGCGAGCACCATGCCG
>Ga0075429_100000105_pt1 | contig 47284 bp, 33 predicted proteins | sample RhiMetdeltSRZDD3_FD_75295 | JGI IMG/M metagenome (GOLD analysis project Ga0075429, IMG submission 75295) | Populus rhizosphere microbial communities from Tennessee, USA - Rhizosphere MetaG P. deltoides SRZDD3 | ecosystem: Host-associated > Plants > Roots > Rhizosphere > Soil | place: USA...
GGATGAGTGACATTGCGGCCACGTTCGAGCAATAAAACCTTTAAGCCTTTTTCACAAAGTTCTTTGGCGGCCCAGCCACCCGAAATGCCGGAGCCAACTATTATTGCGTCGTATGTGTTTGAAGGCATGAGGGAAATTAAGAATTAATAATTAAAAATTAATAATGAAGACAAATGACACTTCTCTTAGTTTGTTTTTTTGAACCACGGAGGCACGGTGTCACAGAGAGACACAAAGAACTCCGTGTTACTCTGTGTACTTATTGTCTCCATGGTTATTTTTTGCATATTTGAAAATGACGCACTATCTGCAATCAATTATTAATTCAATCTTTAAACTGCTTTATTATTAAAGTGCTTCTTCATCGCCACAGGGTAATCAGCTAATGCAGTTTCAGGATCTTCGAGTTCGGGGTGCCAGAGTTTTTCCCATTCAAAACTGTAAAAACCTCTATACCCCCCTTTTATTAATGCATCGACTGCTTCAAAGATCGGCACTTCACCTTGTCCGAGTCTTGTATATTGCGGTTTATCATCCACCATCTTTGCATCTTTGATATGTGTATGATGGATATATCTTTTTAGGATTCTATACATTTCTGCGGGCGGTTCTTTTGTTTTCGTCCACATATTGCACGGATCCCATACGATTCCCACATTTGAATGGGCTGCATCTTTCATGATCTTTTCAATATCATGTGTCCATACCACATCGCCATGTGTTTCCATCAATACCATTACTTTACTTGCTTTTGCATAATTACCCAATTCCAATAATCCTTTTACAATAAAATCCATTGTTTCATCCTTATCACGGTCTTTTGGTAAAAGATTAGGAAATACCCTGACATTCGGACAATTCAATTGCTGGGCAAGATCGATATAGGCCTTGCCTTCGGCGATATTTTTTTCTCTGTCTGCTCCTTCACTGAAATGTAATGTGGATCCGGATCCAAGATCAACAAACTGAAGTTTTTTGTCCTTCATTACTTTGATAACTGATTCTATTTTTTTTGAATCGCTGAATTCCGGGCTTTTTGGAAGATTGATCTCCCGTTTTAATCCACGCAGCTCTATTCCTGTATACCCATGCTGTTTTGCAAAGTCAGTGATCTTCTTAAAATTCCAATCAGGGCAACCGAGTGTAGAAAATGCCAATGGCATTTTATCTTTTTTAATATCAAATGGAATTTTTGCAAACGCAGCTCCTAATAGCAGGCCTGATGTTTGCAGAAATTCTTTTCGTGTTGTGTGGCGCATCGTGGCAAGTTATGAGTTATGAGTAATGAGTCACGAGTTACGAATTTACAAAACTAAAGGCAAGAGGCTGTCTGAAAAGTTGATAAAGCAAGGAACACAACGAACACAAAGAAACCACGAAGAACACAACGTGCTGATTATAAATAGAGACCTTTTAGTGTCCGTTGTGTGTCCTTAGTGACCTTCGTGTTACTTATTGCTTTTGAGACAGCTTCTTTTTACTTTACATTTTCTAACTTTAGGTATAAACATTTATTATTTAAATTCTCAATTATGAATCTATCCTCCCGCAGAGAAGTTATAAAAACATTAGCGCTTGGAACAGGCGGCCTCATTCTATCTCCACAGATTTTCCGGTCAACTGATCTTTATAAAAAAGACCGACTGGGTATAGCATTGGTTGGCCTCGGTTATTACAGTACTGATCTGCTGGCGCCTGCCTTACAGCAAACAAAAAATTGTTACCTCGCAGGAATTGTTACCGGCACACCGGCCAAAGCTGAAACATGGAAAGCAAAGCACAACCTACCCGATAAAAACATTTATAATTACCAGACTTTTGACCAGATCGCCAACAACGATGATATTGATGTTGTGTATGTGGTGCTTCCGCCATCGATGCATAAAGAATATGTAATAAGAGCAGCGAATGCAGGCAAACACGTTTGGTGTGAAAAGCCAATGGCCATGACTGCAAAAGAATGCCAGGAGATGATCGATGCCTGCAATAAAAATAAAAGACTTTTGGCGATCGGCTACAGGCTGCATCATGAACCAAACACCCAGGAATATCGGCGCATCATGAAACAAAAACTTTTAGGGAATGTAAAAAGTTTGGACTGTGCAGCCGGCTATCATGATAGTCGTACAGATCATTGGAAACAAAAAAAGGAAATGGGTGGCGGTGTGCTGTATGATATGGGTGTTTATTCTATACAGGGTGCAAGATTGGGAACCAATATGGAACCAATCACTATTGTTTCGGCACAAACATCAACAACAAGACCCGAGATCTATAAGAATGGATTGGATGAAACAACGACGGCTGTGTTGGAATTTCCCGGTGGTGTGCAGGCAACAATTAAAACCAGCTTTGGAGAGAATGTAAATTATATGAATATTGTTTGTGAAAAGGGCGAAATAAAGTTGGCGCCTTATTCTGCTTATTCTGGTGCAAAAGGCAGTAGTCCGCTTGGTGAGATCAACACCGCTTACACTGTTCCATGGCAACAAGCAAAACAAATGGACGATGATGCATTGTCGATCATGAATGGAACGCCGATGCTTGTGCCCGGGGAAGAAGGATTAAGAGATATACGCATTGTAGAAGCTATCTATAAGTCAGCAGCTACCAAACAGACGGTACGAATTAATTAATAATTAATAATTATTTAGGCATAAAGCTTTTGAATATAGGTGGCGCTATCTTTAAACTTATCGGCAGCCATTTCTACAAATATATTTTTTACCCCACCTGTTTTAGCAGCGGCAAAAAATTCTTTCCAGTCAATAACACCTTGTCCAACGGGCACTTCTTTTTTATCCGCCGTCCAGTCTGATAAATGCGCCGAAATAAATCTGCCGGGAAATTTATTAAAATAATCGGCCGCTTTGTATCCATGAACTATCACCTGGGTTTGAAACTGCAATTTCACAAGTTCAGCATCAAAGCGGCCCAGCAATGCATCATAGATAAGTTGGCCATCCAATTTTACAAATTCAAAATCATGATTATGAAATCCTGCCTGCAACCCTGCTTTCTTTATTTTCTCTCCTGCTTTATTCAATTTATCTGCAGCAGCCAGATAATCGTTGATCGTGGCAGTTTTTGGCAACCAGAAAGTAGAACAGATCATTTGTGTAAGTCCTAATTCTTTTGCAAATTGAATCCGATCATCCAGATTCTCATCATTAAATTCAGCAAATCCAAAATGACAACTGGGACAGGTCATACCTGCATCTTCGATCGTCTTGCGTATATCCGAAGTCTTCATTTTTGTAAATGCACCAAAACCAATTTGTTCATATCCTTTAGGCGAGCACATTTCTATTAATTTGTAGCCTTGATCCGCCATCGTCTTTAAGGTGCCCGGAAAATCACGACTCAGCTTATCTTTTATGGTCCATGATTGAAAACCAAGTGGCATTGCATACACAACAGCAGCTTCAAAAAAATTTGATGGTAATTGTGATAAAACAAATGCTGCGCCTGTTGCTTTTGTTGTAGTTGAAAGAAAGTTTCTTCTGTTTATTTTTTGCATGACAAGACGTTTACATAGTTATTTGAATGATGAAAGTAAATCATTTTAAAATCTAAAATTTCAAATTGTCATTCTGGCTCTTTGATCCAGTCTTCCAGATTCAATCCATGATCCGCTGCAGTTTTCTTTGCAATATCATAACCAGCATCAGCATGTCTTATCACTCCCATTCCAGGATCATTTCTTAAAACTCTTTTTAATCTTGCTTCAGCATCATCAGTACCATCAGCAACGATCACCATACCTGCGTGTATACTGTAACCCATTCCTACCCCACCCCCGTGATGTAAGGAAACCCAGCTTGCACCCCCTGCTGTATTTACCAATGCATTTAATATTGGCCAATCAGCAACAGCATCGCTTCCATCCAGCATGCTTTCTGTTTCCCTGTTTGGAGATGCCACACTGCCGGTATCTAAATGATCACGACCGATGACGATCGGCGCACTGATCGTTCCGCTTCTTACCAATTCATTAAATGCAAGCCCCGCTTCTTCTCTTTCACCCTGACCTAACCAACATATTCGGGCAGGTAAACCCTGGAATGCAATCCTTGTTTTAGCCAATCTTAACCAGCGTTGTAATCCTTCATTCTTTGGAAACATGTTTGCAATGAGTTTATCGGTGATCATTATATCATTCGGATCACCACTCAATGCTGCCCAGCGAAAAGGACCTTTGCCTTCGCAAAACAATGGACGAATGTATGCAGGAACGAAACCGGGAAAAGCAAAGCAGTCGACATTTGGAACGTAAACCGACGTACCGAGTTCTGATTGCCCGATTTTGGATTCCTCTTCTCTATTCCTGAGTTGATATTCATTTGCTCTTGCACGAATGTTATTACCATAATCAAAGGTGATGGCTCCTCTTGCCTGCAGCTCAACCATCAGTTCAACATGACGATGCATACTTGCATACGCCAGTTCTAAATATTTTTCGGGATTCTCTTGTCGCATGATGGCCGCCTGTGTATTATTAATTGTGTGTGGTATATAACCAATAAGAGGATCATGCGCCGATGTTTGATCGGTAAGTGTATCAGGAACAATATTTCTTTCGATCAATCTTTCCAATAAACAAACAGCATTGGTGAGGACAGCAATCGAAATTGCCTCACCATTTTGTTTTGCTTCAAGAGCACGATCAATTGCTTCATCAATACTCTCAAACCATATATCACAATATTTTGTTTCAATTCTTTTTTGAATACGCCACTGTTCTACTTCAGCAATCAGTGCAACACCCTCATTCATCGTGATGGCAAGTGGTTGTGCACCGCCCATGCCGCCAAGACCGGCGGTTACATTTAATGTTCCTTTCAGCGTTCCGCTCGAAGTTTGAGGTTTGAGGTTTGAAGTTTGAGGTTGCTGTTGGCTGTCGACTGTTGACTGTTGACTGAAGTGTTTATTCGCAATCGCCGCATAAGTTTCGTAGGTTCCCTGCACAATTCCCTGCGAGCCGATATAGATCCAGCTTCCTGCAGTCATTTGTCCATACATCATCAATCCTTTTCTTTCAAGCTCATCAAAATGCTGCCAGTTGGCCCAGTTTGGAACAAGTTGCGAATTGCTTATTAGTACTCTTGGTGAATCTTTATGTGTTTTGAGAATTCCAACGGGTTTGCCTGACTGAATAAGTAATGATTCATCATTCTCCAATACTTTCAAAGCTGCAATAATATTATCGAGTGCATCAAAATTTCTCGCTGCTTTTCCCCGGCCACCATAAACAATAAGATCATCCGGTCTTTCAGCTACTTCAGGATTAAGGTTGTTCAATAACATTCTTAGTGCCGCTTCCTGTATCCAACCTTTGCAGGTGAGTTTATTTCCTGTTGGCGTTTTATATTTAATAGCATCGTATCCTTTTTGAGCTAGTGTAGACATATATGAAGATTATTTTATTTCACGCAAGGACGCCAAGGAATCGCAAAGGAGCAAAGTTATCGTTGCGTCTTTTGTATTGATCTTTGCGTCTTTGCGTGAACACTACAAAAGTCGCAATAAAATAAATAACTTCATTCTATGAGTATACATATTAGTGCAAAGCCGGGAGAAATTGAAAAGATCGTCTTGCTTGCCGGTGATCCTTTGCGGGCAAAATATATTGCCGATAATTTTTTACAAAATGTAAACCTGGTAAGCAGCACACGTAATATTTACTTTTTTACCGGCACATACAAAGGCAAGTCATTGACCGTTGGTGCCAGCGGTATGGGTTGTCCAAGTATCGGCATTTATTCTTTTGAATTATTTACGGAATATGAAGCTGATTGCATCATTCGGATCGGCACTTGTGGCGGATATACAAAAAAACTAAATCTCTATGACCTGATAAACACTGAAACGGCTTGCAGCGAATCAACTTATGCTGAATGTGCTTATGGTTATAAAAAAGATCGTTTTAAGCACCAGGGCAATGCATTTGATATTATTAATGATACCGCGGCTGAATTGGGCCTTGAAATAAAAGTCGGATCCATCCATTCGGGTGATGTTTTTTACCGGGCCGAAAAAGATAAGCCTGCAATTGTCAAAAAATATAAATGCCTTGCTGCCGAGATGGAAGCATTTGCTTTGTTTGCAAACGCTCGGTATTTGAAAAAGTCTGCTGCGACTATTCTTACTGTTTCGGATATCATTCCCACACATGAAAGGATTTCTGCTGATGAAAGGGAGAAAGCTTTATTGCCAATGATGAATTTGGCGCTGGAAGCGGTAGTAAAAATGTAATTTTTTTTGAAACACGGAGGCACAGTGTCACAAAGATTCACGGTGTTACTCTGTGTCTATGTGTCTCCGTGGGTTAAATCAAATCGCAAAACTTTTGAAATTACTGTTCAAGCCGATGCCTTTCGAAGTAGCAAACTCGTTCACTCTCTCCACAAAAGAAAAATCTTTGATAATGCCGGCGATCCTGTTTATATCATCAGCAAAAATTCTGTCTTCAGACGCGAAACTTACATAATCACGAACGTGGTGATGAGCAAACTCCAAAAGCTCAGAACTTTTTAATGGCAGTCGAAATTCAATGGCCTGGCAGGCAGAGAGTAATTCTATAGCAAGTATAAATTCCAGATTATCTAGAACACGGTTAAGTTTTCTTCCACTGATGCTTCCCATACTTACATGATCTTCTTGGCCAAGCGAGGTAGGGATGCTATCAGCACTTGAGGGAAAGCATAAAGTTTTATTTTCTGTTACGAGTGCAGCGGTTGTGTATTGAGGGATCATAAAACCGGAATTCAATCCAACATCTTTCATTAATAACATGGGCAATCCCCATTTACCCTCTAATAACAAATAGCAACGACGATCAGAGATATTTCCCAATTCAGACGCCGCAAAGCAGGCATAGTCGAGCGGCAATGCAAGCGGTTGTCCATGAAAATTTCCACCACTTATTGTATCATCTGCTCCAAGAATGATCGGATTATCGGTAACGGCATTCAATTCAATTTCTGTCAGGTCTTTTAAATGCAGCCATGCATTACGGGTTGCTCCATGTACCTGTGGCATACATCTTAATGAATAAGGATCCTGTACACGGCCGCAATCAAAATGACTTTGCATAATGTCAGAATCTTTCAGCAATAATCGTAAACGCTGGGCTACTAATTTATTTCCATTAAAAGGACGCAGATCATGCAATCGTTCATCAAACGGAGCTTTGGTGCCGGTTAATGCTTCCAAACTCATTGCACCGATTATATCAGCAGCTTCCAAACAATTATGCATTCGTTGCACAGCCCTGACTGCAAATGATAAAATGAATTGTGTGCCATTAATAAGCGCTAATCCTTCTTTCGGCCCCAGCGGAATCGGTGGTATTTGATGTTTGCTTAAATAATCCTGCGTTGTATACCTGACTCCTTCATGAAAAACTTCACCAAGTCCTATCAATGGCAAAAATAAATGTGCCAATGGTGCCAGGTCTCCGCTTGCTCCTACACTACCTTTTTCAGGTACTACCGGTATCACATCATTTTCTATATGCCAGAGAATCCTTTCAAGTGTATGTAATTGTATACCGCTAAAGCCCTGGGCCAATGCATGCACTTTTGTTATGAGCATGAGCTTAGCTACTTCAACCGGGATTGGATCACCTACTCCTACACTATGACTTTCCAGGATTTTGTATTGAAGCGTTGCGGTATCTTCTTCCGAAATTTTTGTATTAGCTAAAATGCCAAACCCTGTATTGATGCCGTAAACTGTTTTGTTGTTTTCTACAATTTGTTTTACATAGTCATGAGAGACCTCTATCTTTTTAGTAGCTTCTGCATTTAGGATGCCTTTAAGTTTCCCATTTGCAAGAGCGATTGCGTTTCCGATAGTTAACTTATCGATTCCGTAATTAAATGTTGAACTCATACTTTAAATTGGCGCTCAAATGTAATGCTTTAAAGAAAGTTTATTTACATTTGCGGCTCTTTAGGCGGTCCGGTAGCTCAGCTGAATAGAGCAGCTGCCTTCTAAGCAGCAGGTCATTGGTTTGAATCCAATCCGGATCACAAAAGCCTCTCGATTCGAGAGGTTTTTTCATTTAACTTCAAACCTCAAACTTCAAACCCGCAACCAAGAGATGGACGTAAAAATAGAACCACATTGGAAAGAAATTCTCAGATCAGAATTCAATAAACCCTATTTCCAGCAGATCGTTCTTCATCTTAGAACAGAAAAATCACAGAATAAGATCATTTACCCTCCCGGTTCACAAATTTTCAATGCCTTTGATCTGACACCTATCGATAAAGTAAAAGTGGTTATTCTTGGACAGGATCCTTATCATGGACACGGCCAGGCACATGGCTTATGCTTCTCTGTACAAAATGGTGTACCGCCACCTCCATCATTAATAAATATTTTTAAAGAATTGCATGATGATGTTGGGGTGCCAATACCGAATCATGGCAATCTTACGCATTGGGCAGAACAAGGCGTATTTTTATTGAATGCATCCCTTACTGTTCGTGCCGCTGAGCCAATGAGTCATTCAAAGATCGGTTGGGCCCAATTTACAGATACTGTCATAAAAAAAATTTCAGAAGAAAAAGAACATGTCGTGTTTTTGTTGTGGGGAAAATTTGCACAAGAAAAAAGAGTTTTGATCGATGAAAGCAAGCACCTAATTCTGCGATCTGTTCATCCATCACCACTTTCTGCCAGTGCCGGCTTTTTTGGATGCAAACATTTTTCAAAAACAAATGAATATCTTATCAAGCATGGAATTGATCCGATCGATTGGAGACTGTAAACAGGATGGCCGATCCTGGATAGCAGATACTGGATTACAGACGATCGGAGCTTGATCTGGTATCAGGCATCAAGTGTCTAGTATCTACACTACATTTGCCAACATGATAATTTCTCAAAATCTAAAATTAGAAACCGACAACGTAATCCTTCGACCATTGCACCAGGATGATCTTTCGCATTTTGCAGGGATAGCAAATGAGGCATCGCTTTGGAAATATTTTACTTTTTTATTAAATAACTCTGCAGAACTCCAGCGGTGGGTAGAAACCGCTTTGAAAGAAAGGGAAGAAGGAAAAAGAATTCCATTTACCATAGTTGAAAAAACAACAGGTGCTGTTTGTGGCAGCACAAGTTTTGGCAGTATTTCTTATTATGATAAAAGAATTGAGATCGGCTGGAGCTGGCTGGGCAAACATTACCAGGGTACGGGAATAAATTTTCATGCAAAATTTTCCATGCTTAGTTATGCGTTTGACGTGCTTAAGTGGGAAAGAGTGGAAATAAAAACCGATAACTTAAACGAAAGGGCCAAGCAAGGATTAAGAAAGATCGGCGCAAAAGAAGAGGGTGTATTGCGCAGTCATATGCAAATGCCCTTGAACCGGCGAAGAGACTCGATCTTCTTCAGTATATTAAAAGATGAATGGCCCAAGGTCAAAAATTCAATCTTTAAGGAAATTACTTCTTTCCAATATTCAGAATGAGAATTGTAAAGGAAATACTGGGTCGTGTATTTGCTTTCTGGGCATTGATCACTTTTCTTATCACATTCCTGATCATTTTTATTCCATCAATGTGTTGCTGGTTGATACCAGAACCAAAAGGACAAGATATTTTTATAAAGATCGCAAGGCTTTGGATGAATGTATGGCTGACCCTCGTTGGCTGCCCGTTGAAAGTAAGAGGCCAGCAAAATTTTATTAAAGGAAAGACATATATCGTTACTTGTAACCACAATTCATTAATGGATGTCCCTCTTTCCTGTCCATATATTCCCGGGCCAAATAAAACAATTGCCAAAAGCAGTTTTGCAAAAATCCCATTGTTTGGTTTTTTTTATATGAAGGGTTCGGTACTTGTTGATAGAAAAAGTGAAGCAAGCCGACGGCAAAGTTTTGATAAAATGAAAGCCGTACTGGAAACAGGAATGCACATGAGTGTGTACCCGGAAGGCACAAGAAACAGAACCGGTGAGCCTTTAAAAAAATTTCATGATGGCGCATTCAGGTTAGCATCAGAAACAGGTCATGATATAATTCCTGCCATAATGTTCAATACAAAGAAAGTTTTACCAATGGGGAAAACATTTTACTTCTGGCCGCAAAAATTAGAGATGCATTTTTTACCTGCTGTGCCTGTAAATAAAAATGAAAATTACTCAGCCCTGAAAGAAAAAGTGTTTGCGATAATGAAAGATCACTATACAAGTAATCTTCATTAATCCATGTAAAAATATCTTGTACGGTTGATCTTCAGGTCCTGCAATATTCCTGATTTGGGGCTGATAGAAATATTAAAATAACGATACGGGCCCACCGGTGTTACGTTGATCGACATTTGCCAGCAGTGCATATCTCGCGAGATACTCATAGTAAATGTTTGCAGATTTTTTGTATCAAAATCATAATAACCATTTACCGCGAAATTCCATTTTGGCGTCAATGAAAAGCTCCCGCTGAAATTTAGATTGCTGCTGAACTCTTTTTCAAAACCACTATAATCCGGTTTCAATCGTTCACTAAAGAATACGCTTAATCCCAGGTTCACACTCCATGGAATATTAAAATCAACAAAGTCAGCCGGGTTACGGCGCATGTAGTCCAATTGACTTTGCGCATCAGCTCCAAGTATTGGATCGTTCAACATGTCCTGCTCTATTTGCTTTCTTTCCTCCGCTTTTTTCTCATCTCTTGGTTTACTTTGAAAAGTTGTAGACATCGACAGGTTGCCTGTTGTAAACCTTCCTAATTTGAACTTACCTCCATCCCATGCATATTTATTTACAGGAAAACCAAAACTATCCGCCTGGTAAGGATTCAATGTTGTGCTGGCTGTAATATTTATTTTTTCAAACAATGTGCTTCTGAAATAAAAACTGATCGGGCTAAGCTGAAATGAATCGGCAATAAAATTATAGCCACCATTAAAACCAAATCCATCGATCAGGCGGATCTTTTTGAATTCTTCTGAAGTATCTTTTTTGGGTTTAGTTTTCATCTCAAGATTATTATCCAATCCAAAACTTATACCCCCAAAATTTTCTTCACCGTAAAAACCAAACATGCTTCCTTCAAATTCTGAAAAACGGAATTTTCTTCCTGTTGTATCAATTTGTGTCTCGTAAAAATGTTCTTTGGAAAAAGATGGCGAATAACTAAAGCTTACATTGGGACGGATCGTATGCCTGATCGCCGTTTTTCTTGGTCCCTTGAAATTAAAAGTACCGAACAGGGCTGTGTTGATACCAATTCCAAAAGATGATTTATGATCCATATAAAATCCTTTGGTAATAGTAGTATCTACTTTTTTATCCGTTGCGTTCCATTGTCTCCTGAATTTTTGAGCTATCCATTTGTTCTCATAAGATATACTGGGTGATATCAGGAATTTTCCGCCAAGTATTGGCGGCAATGAAAGTGTAATGGGGAAATTGTGCTGACCACCCCATTGCAAAGTATCGATAAGTTGCTTGAACCGAAATGCGGTATCATAAAAAGAAACCTGGCTCCTCACAGATCCATTATAAGCTACACCTAGCTTTTCATACCACTTGGCCGGGCCTATGATCTCTTTTCGTTGAAAGGGATAAAGTGTATTAACCGTATATGCCACATCCGGCAAATTAAGACTGATCAAATGCAGCTGGTTATTCTGATTATGGTTGGCACTAACAGTTAGATTTGAATTCTTATATGTTTTTGAATAAGTGATGGATGAGCCCAATTGGTTTTGAAAATTCCTCATTGGATTATTCGGAACATATTTATTATAGAAAGTGGAACCGGCATTTACATTCGCAGAAAAAGTTGTTCCTGGTCTTGCCCGGCTGTCAGACGCATGACTCCACGTAATATTATAGCTCCTGTTCTTGACATAATCCGGGTCGCCTTTAAAATTGTATTTCGTGCTTTGAATGCTGAAAGCAAGATTGCCCTGGTAGCGATAACGTTTACGATAAGTAGGAACAATATTAGCGGTCCATCCGCCATAGGAATAAATATTGGCACGAACTGTTACATCAAAATACTCGCCGATCGTTTTATAATAACCCAATCCTTCAAGTCCTAAACCAAAATCCTCATTAGCAGTAAAAGTAGGAGCCAGAATTCCCGAATGTCTTCCTTTTTTCATAGGAAAAAAACCAAAAGGCAAATACAGTGGAATCGGGACCCCCTCAAACTCTGGATGTATGGGACCCGTGATCGCTACTTTATTATTAACCACTTTTACTTTATCGTATCTGAATCCGAAATGGGGATCATCAAGCATGCATGTAGTAATAACTCCTTTGCGTGAAAAAATCACGTCACCAATTCTTTTCACATCAGTTCCGATCATGTGCAGTTCACTCATAAGTGTATGAGTATTCTTGGTCAATCCTTTTTGGGTTTTAAAATTATACCTGATCGTATCGCTTTGAAATTTATTTTCCCCTTGAGCAAAATGTGCCCGGTCGATAAGATTGCCGGCGCTGTCAAGCTTATTTACAGCAGTAAGTATTTGCGTTTGCTGATCAAGCTCCATTTGCGGAGCCGTCAATTGAATATCTTTATAAACGGTTTTTGTTTTTCCATACAGGATAACTTTTTTATCCTTCACCAGCACCACAGCCGAATCTTCGGCCTCATATTCAACCGGGGCATCTAATGAATCTTTAGAAATTTTTAAATCAAATGTGTCCACCTTGTTTATGGAACTGTCAACGGGTCGCGTCTTTAACAATGAATCTTTTGGTAATGTATCAGCAGCGTTTACGGGTGGCCGTTTTATAAGACTGTCTTTGGGTTTTATCGGTACGGTATCCTGCTGAGCTGTTAATGCGGTGTAAAAATTTTGATTATAACTATAATTAGCAGTAGTTTTCCACGTTTGTGTAAAGAAGATCACAGGGAATAGGCCGGCAAAAAGATATTTTGGGTTAAATTTGTTCAAATCTCATAGCATTAAAAACAAAAATAATTCATTCAGATTTAAAGGTTTTGTGAAGATTGAAAACTAATCCGTTAAAATTGATATCCACCATGAGGCAGTTCGCAGCCATTCTGATTTGTATAACAGCGCTACCATTAGTATTTGCATTTAAAACTGCACCGGTTCCTGCACAAAGAAAGGGAGTACAAACCATAATTATTGACCCGGGTCATGGCGGAAGGGACCAGGGAGCAAGAGGTGTAATTACCACTGAAGCCAGGATCTGTCTTTCGATAAGTATGAAACTCGGTAAAGCAATTGAAGAAAGATTTCCTGCAATAAAAATCCTTTATACAAGAACAACCGATATCATTCCGGGAAATAAGCCTGATAAAAACCAGGGATTACGCTATCGTGCCGAATTTGCAAATCAATCAGGTGGAGATCTGTTTATGGCTATTCATGTCAACTCAGCTCCTAAACTGAAGCATAGAGTTCCTGCAGGATATAAATGGGTGGGAAAAGGGAAAAAAAGAAGAAAGGTGCAGACGTATAAATATTATTATACGCAAAATCCTGCACATGGAACAGAAACTTTTATCTGGGCAGCGGACAGGAGCGATGATAAATCCGGTACGATAACACCAGATGATGAATTTGGTGAATCTGATAGTACGATTACAATCCCGGATATGAATGATCCGGTGATGAAAGCTTTTCAATTATTATACACAAAAAAATATTTTGAAAGCTCCCTGCATTTTGCCAATATGATCGAAGCGGAATTTGTGAAGGGAGGAAGATTTAGCCGTGGGGTCAAACAAAGAAATGATAAAGGTATCTGGGTATTACAAGCTACAGGTATGCCAAGTGTGCTTATTGAAACAGGCTTTATTAGCGATAAAGATGAAGAAAAATATCTCGATAGTGAGAATGGCCAAAATGAAATTGTACAAAATATTACTGATGCCCTTGCAAATTATATAGCCTCAAAAGAAAAAGCCCCCGCAAGCAATGGTGGAAAATCTCCTGACACAAAAAGTGCTCAGACAAGTGCCGCAAATCTTCCCCGAAAAGATATTCAAAAAGTCCGCGGTAAGTAATTCTCTAAAATCCCCTTATCTGTTGTCATTTAAAGTTTTAAATAGCTGAATTATTTCATTAATTTGGCATCCTGTAAACTCGGAGTGAAAATAAATATTCATGAAGATCAGCAATGAAACCAAAGTCGGGATCTTAACCATCGTCGCCCTCGTTCTGTTAATTGTGGGTTTTAATTTTTTGAAAGGCAAAAATGTTTTCAGTAATGAAACCCATTTGTACGCTGTTTTTGCAGATCTGGGCAGCCTGAGAAAATCTAATGAGGTAAAAATGAAGGGCCTTCCTGTTGGCGCAGTTTACGATTACACAGAAATTGATAAGAATCTCAGCGGCATCATTGTTACTATCACCATGAAGCGTGATGTGAATATTCCGAAAGATTCAAAAGCAACGATAGAATCCGAACTCCTTGGCTCTACTTACTTAAACATTACGCAAGGCGCTTCAACTGAATATTTAAAAGATGGCGATACATTGGTAACAGACAGGGCCCCGTCCTTTTTTACTGATGTAAAATCACAAATAAGCCCTACGCTTTCAAGTGCAAGAGATGCTATTGATTCTTTAAAAATAGTTTTAGGGGGACTTAACAGGCTGTTTGATAAAGACACCAAGGGAAATGTGAGTGAAATAATTCGCAACCTGAGAGAAACTACCGGCAATCTTAATAAATTATTAAATGCTGAAACGGGTGCTTTGGCTGCCACGCTTGATAATGCAAATTCAATTTCAGCAAATCTTAAAAAGAATAACGACAGCATTACTGCCGCGATAAGCAGTGTAAAAAGAGCAGCTGACAAGTTTTCCAGTGTTGAATTACAACCAACGATCGATTCATTGCAGGCAACTATTGTAGCATTCAAATCTATCTTAAATAAGTTCAATACCAATGAAGGAACGCTTGGTTTGCTGATGAAAGACCGCAAGCTTTATGACAATATAAATGCTTTAACACTTGGCCTTGAAATACTATTGGATGATATTCGTGTAAATCCAAAACGATATACCGGCAGTTTGATATTTAACAGAAGAGATAGGACGGGCCCCTTAACTTCACCTGCGAAAAAAGATTCCATTCCGCAAGGCAATCAAAAATGATCCCGAAGAAATTTACCTGCTTTCTTTTCATCTTGTGGCTGCTCGCAAGCCCTTTGATTATTTTTAGCCAGGATCTGCCAACAACAAAAACATTCACACCTTCAGATACAGTTCGGACAGTTGAAATTATCCAGGCAAGAAAACTGGAGTACAGAAAAGTTGATTCCGTGACAGAAATACAAATTCTTGCTGGTAAAGTAAGATTGAAACAAGGCAATTCATTATTTGAATGTGATAGTTGTGTTATTAATAAACGGCTTAATTTATTTGAAGCATTTGGGAGCGTTCATATCAATGATTCAGATACTGCAAATGTATATTCCGATCACCTCCGTTATCTCACGGATAAAAAAATTGCTTATCTGGATGGCAATGTTAAATTAACAGATGGCAAAGGCACACTGACCACACCCAACTTAGAGTATGATATGAATACAAAAGTTGGTATTTATAGAAATGGTGGCCGGGTCGAGAATAAAGAAACTGTATTGACAAGTGAAGAAGGGTTTTATTATGCAGATCTTAAAGATGTTTATTTTAAAAAGAGGGTGCGATTGAGAGACCCCAAGTATGACCTTGAATCTGACTCATTATTATACAATACAGGAACAGAGATCGTGCGATTTATTGCTGAAACACTTGTAAAAGACAGTTCAGGTCGCACCATAAGAACCAGAGAAGGCTATTATGATAAAAAAACAGGAAAGGCTGAATTCGGTCAGCGGCCAATAATAACTGATAAGGATATTCAGGCAACAGGAGATAGAATTTTCAGTGACGACAGCTTGGGACTTACACAGATCTTAGGCAAAGGAATAATCGTTGATACAGCGGGTAAAAGAACGGTACTTGCCGATACAATTTTTTACAATAAAAATGATGAATCATTTCTTGCATTTGCAAAACCGCTGATGATAATTGAACAGGAGCAAGACTCAATTTTTATTGCAGCAGATACACTTTTCTCAGCAAAACTGTCAACGCTTTATGGAGCAAAAGATACTATTGTAAAAAAAGATACGCTGAGAGGTGTCAATGTCATTGATACAAAAACCAAAGACAGCACTGACCGGTACTTTGAAGCTTTTCGAAATGTCAGGGTTTTCTCAGACTCATTGCAGGCCATTTGCGACAGCCTCTTTTATTCATTTAAAGATTCTGTATTCCGATTGTATGACGATCCTGTTGTTTGGTCAAATGAAAACCAGATAACAGGTGATACGATTTTACTGTTTACAAAAAATAAAAAAGCAGACCGGATGCAGGTTTTTAAAAACAGTTTTATTGCCAGCATCATAAAACCTGAAATTTATAACCAGGTACAATCCACCCGGATGGATGCATATTTTATTGATGGTAATATCGATTCCGTCAGGGCAAGAGGTTCTGCCGAATGTATTTATTATATACAGGATGAAGACAGTGCGTTTACCGGCATTAATCAATCAACTTCCGATCTGATGGATGTTTATTTTAAAGAGAAAGAACTTCAACGGGTTGTTTTCCGCACGGCAGTAAAAGGAACGATTTGGCCAATGAAACAAAAAACTCCGCGGGAAATGCGTCTTTCAAACTTTATATGGCGTGATGCGGAAAGACCTAAGACCAAGTATGAGTTGTTTGAGTAGTTTTTAGATACTGGATAGTAGTTTCTTATTAGAAAGCGTCTGTTTTAATCATTGGCAAGAACTAGTATCCAGCGACCGGCATCGAGCATCAAACTTTTGCATTTCCTTTAAACTTATCTGGCATTCTTTTCGTTAACCTAACGAAAACATTCCGCCATGAAGAAATCATTTCTGTTTCTCTTTGCAATTATTCTTATTTCAGCTACCCAGGTAAAAGCACAGGATTATAAAACCGCACTAGGTATTCGTCTTAGCAGCAGCGGCCCTGCAGTGAACAACTCAGTAAGCTTTAAATATTTCATGAATCCAAAGCTTGCCATTGAAGGTCTTTTCACTTTTGATAGGAGAGCCGCCATCGGCGCATTGTTGGAGATCCATAACCCGATGCCATCGACTGAAGGATTGCAATGGTTCTATGGAGCAGGCGCCTATCTCGGTTTTGATTCTGATAAAACTCATGCAGACCGTGCATTAATGGGTGCCCAGGGAATAATTGGTCTTGATTATAAGTTCGCCAACCTTCCGTTGAATCTTTCTCTTGACTGGAAACCAGAACTGAATATCATTGACAATATAAACTTTGAACCGGCTGCGGTTGGGTTCACAATCAGATTTACATTTGGTAAAACACAGGCGGCTCAGACAGTTTCAGAATAGGTAACTTAACAACAAACATTAGTGACCCGGAAGCTTGCAGCTTTTCCGGTTTTGTTTTTGTCTTTTGCCAAGAATTGCGGTTTTCTGTGCGGGAAATACCGGGAATTATAAGTTTGCAATTCACTTTTTCCTTAACTTCATTTTCACAAACTTCTGCTTATGCAACTAATTAGACGATTAACACTAATCGTGCCTCTGATTATTTTAGCATTCTTCTCCACGGCACAGGAGAAAACAGTTACAGGAACAATTGTTTCTACGGACGAAAGAAATCCTTTACAAGGGGTCACTATTACCAATCAATCAACGGGTAAAAAAACAGTTTCGAACAGTGTCGGCAGTTATACTATAGCCGCAAGCAAGGGTCATACCCTTGTGTTTTCCTATGTAGGTTTCAGTAGAAAGGAAATTACAGTGGGGAATGATAATATCTACAATGTCTCATTAGAGGCCAGTAACCAGCAATTAAGTGAAGTAGTTGTTACCGCCTATGGTATTAAAAAGGAGACAAGAGGTTTAGGCCAGGCCACCCAGAGTTTAAAAGGACAAGAAGTGGCAGAAACTCAGCGTGACAACTGGATGAATGCAATCTCCGGAAAAATTGCAGGCGCAACTGTGAATACCACGGGTGGGGCGCCGGGTGCTTCGTCACAAATTGTTTTAAGGGGATTTAATTCTATTGGAGGTGATAATTCAGCACTGATCATATTGGATGGAGTTCCTTTAAATAATGCTGTCCATAATCAACATCGGCTGGCTTCGGACCAGGATAACAGAGGCAATGATTATACAAACAGGGCCGCTGATATCAATCCCGATGATATTGAATCTATAACCGTTTTGAAAGGACCGGAGGCTGCTGCACTTTATGGCATCGAAGCCGGAAACGGAGCGGTCATAATAACCACAAAAAAAGGAAAGGTGCAGAGACTGAAAGTCTCATATGATAATAATTTCAGGTGGGAACAGATAACAAAGTTTCATGAAGTACAAAAAATTTATGATAATGGAAGCAATGGCGCCTTTACGAATACGACCCGCGCATTTTTTGGTCCGAAGTATGCGCCGGGTACAAAATTTTATAATAATGTAAAGAATTTTTTTAACGTCGGTAAAGCTCAAAAGCATAGCATGACATTGGAATTTGGTAAACAACTTACCTCTTTCCGCATCAGCGGTTCTTATTATAATCAGGATGGTGTGATACCCAACACCGGCAACAGAAAAATAAATGCCAGGGCTACAATGTCTACCAGGGTAAGTAATAAAATTAATTTGGTCACTACGGCCGCTTATTATAATCAATACAACCGTAAAGCATTCAGGGGCGTTGGAGGATATTATCTTGGTTTATTAACATGGCCGTTGGACGATGATGCAAGAAGGTGGCAAAACATTGCAGGCAACAGGAGAATAATTTCAAAATCCGGTGGTGTAGATAATCCTGCAGAAGCTAACAATGCTTATTTTGAAACAACCCGTAATAAAAACTTTGATATAAACAATCGATTTACTTTTAATCACAATTTTGTATGGAATGCCAATGATTGGTTAAGTTTTGATGCAAGAGCAGGCGCGGATGTATATTCTCAAAATGGAGCCACTTATCTTGACAGGGAATCATATTCCGTATATACAGTAGGTGGCAGAATTGAGGAATACAACATCAGGTACAAAGCTTTCAACTTTAATTTTATTACTACACTTAAGAAAAATTTCGGTGACTTTAAAGTGAAATTGTTGATCGGCCAGGCACTTGACGACAGAACCACCACCACCTGGGCAACGCAGGCTGATAGTGTATTCGACGCCGCAAGAACACTTGATGCAAAAGATGTAACAGTGAATGGATATACTTCCCTCACAAAAAGGTTAAACAGCCGTACGCAGGGACGTGATACATTAACGCTGCAAAGAAGCATTGGAATGTTTGGCGATCTGAATATTTCTTACAAAGAAATTATTTACGTGAATGCATCTGGACGTAACGACTGGTTGGCAGAATTTCCCCCAGCAAAGAGATCCTATTTTTATCCTTCAGTAAGTACAAGTTTTGTGTTTAGTGAATTACTTCCAAAAAACAATATTCTTACTTTAGGAAGATTAAGAGCTTCTTATGCAAAAACAGGTAAAAGAGTGGCGCCGTATTCTAATCAATCTGTTTATACAAATGCAGTGGCGAGTACTAATGGCTATGGATATGCTTACGGTTTTGGCGCTAACAATCCGGATCTGTTTCCAGAGGAACAACGCACTATAGAAATAGGAACTGAATTGGTATTTTGGAAAAGCAGGATAACACTTGATGTAGCGGCGTATAAGATTGATATTGAGAAATCGGTTGCTACCAATGCTCGCCCCAGTTATGCTACCGGGTTTATCTTATATACTTCTAATATCGCAGACTTATATAACAAAGGGCTGGAAGCAACATTAAGTGTAAAATGGCTTCAATTAAAGAATGTCGGCTGGAGCAGTACTTTCAACTTTAGTAAAATGGAAAATAAAGTTACACGTTTGCCGCTGCCTGAATTTTACAACTCCGACTCGTGGCTCGCAGGTTACAGGGCAAGCTTATACAGGGGTCAGCCAACTACAACCATTGGAGGTACTAATTATTTAAGAAATAACCAGGGACAAATATTGATAGATCCGAATAATGGATATCCTGTAGTAGATCCTAATTATGTAAAAATCGGTGATCGCAATCCTGATTTTGTAATGGGTATTGTAAACAATATGAATTATAAAAATTTCAGGTTGTCCTTTACTCTGGATTGGAAACAAGGTGGCGATGTACTAAACGGTACAGAGCAACAATTGGTAATTGCAGGTTTAAGTAAAAGAACCTTAGACAGGGAAGTAACAAGAATTATTCCGGGTGTTTTGCAGGATGGTTTACAAAATTCAGCTACGCCAACGGTAAATTCAATACCGATCACTCCATTTTATCAAAATGATTATTATACGGGAAGAACATATTCTGTGGATTTTGTAGAACATGATGTTAATTGGTTAAGGTTAAGAGATGTAACCGTAAACTATACTTTTGGCAAACGTCTTTTAGATAAGTTGAGAATTTTTTCTTCCGCAAATGTTTTTGTTACCGGCACTGATTTATTTATCATAACTAATTATTCCGGCCCGGACCCTGCTGTAAATGGAAACACTCCGGCAACAGGCGGGGTGGGTGCTTTTGCAATTGATTTGGGAAATACACCGACACCGATTGGTGTAAATGCAGGCATAAGGGTAACTTTTAAAAATGGTAAATAATTAAATACAAACACAATTAGTTTTTATGAAACGAATAATATTTTTAATACTTGTTGTTTCCTTACTCTCTGCATCATGTAAAAAATATTTAGACGATGCATATAAAAATCCTAACCTGCCTACCTACTCTTCTCCTGAAACGGTTTTATTATCCTGCATTTCAGGTATGCACCGGGGAATGGCATTTGATGCAAGAGCAATAGGTTTTTATACACAGAATTTTGCTCACATAGTCACTGCCCTTTACAATCCCGAAAGACATGGTTATGCACCGGGTACAGATACGTATGGAGATATATGGCGAATGCATTACTGGAATATGGGATTTAATATCATTGATATGATAGACTCCGGAAGAGTTGCTGGTAAATTTGATTATGTGGCAGCCGCCTATACGCTTAATGCCTGGAGCTGGTTAACACTTGCTGATGTGCATGGTCAAATGCCCGTAAAACAAGCATTTGAAAAAGGGCGCCTGGCTTTTGATTATGATGAGCAAAATGTTGCTTATGAATATGCGCTTCGTTATTGCGATTCCGCGCTTACTTACTGGAGCAGAGCCGAAACAATGACAACGCCAACATTGGCCGTAGGCGACCTGTATTTTTACCAGGGCAATAAATCCCGCTGGGTAAAATTTGTGTATGGTATAAAAGCCCGCCTCTATCACCGCTATTCTAAAAAAAGCACCTACTTGACGAAAGAAGCTGACAGTGTAATAAAGTATGCAGGACTAGCTATGGCATCAACTAATGATGATGCTATGATACAATTCAATATGGCCTTCCCGGACGTTACAGCAAGAAACTTTTTTGGTCCCAGCAGGAATAATTTAGGAGCATTTAGAATAGGTGCGTTTCCCATCAATATCATGACAGGAAGTGTAGATGTACCAGGAAGTGTTTTTGGAAATACAACAAATGATCCAAGAGTAAAATATATAATTCGTCCATCGCCTGATGGAATCTATCGTGGGATTACAGCCGGGCAATATGCAGATAATCCTTCAACGCCGGCACCAGACAGAAGAGTGCCGAGTTTTTGGGGAAGAATTGGTGAAACGAGTGCCCCAGGGTTAGGTGTAGACACTGGTGGAAGAACTTTCTTTAGAAATGATAGCAAGTTCCCGATAATGACTTATAGCGAGATGCAGTTCTTAAGAGCCGAAGCATTTTTTCTTAAAGGAGATGTGACGAATGCAAGAATTGCATACATAAATGGAATTGATGGTCATTTTGAAATGCTGAATACCCATTTTTATGGCTATTTAAATACAGTGGGAACCAACTCACCAGCTGCAATGACAAAGGTTACTATACCTGCTGCTGAAAAAGCCGCTTACCTCGCTGATCCTGCTTTTGTTCCTCCTGCAGCAAGTCTTACATTAAAACATATTATGTGTCAAAAATATCTTGCATTGTGGGGTTGGGGATTTGTAGAAACCTGGGTTGATATGCGACGGTATTCATATGATGAAATAAATATATATCCCGGCTATAAACGTTTGGATATAATAAGTCTTTATCCTGATAATGGAGGAAAGCTGGCGGAAAGAATACGCCCAAGATATAACTCAGAATACTTGTGGAATATTGATGCCCTGACTGCAGTTGGTGGATTTGACCCGGATTATCATACTAAAAAAGTATGGTTCACTAAACCCTAAACTTAATCAGCACAATGAAAAAAATATTTCATCCGATAATAATTCTTACATCTGTCATCGCTTGTGGCATTGCCGGCTGTAATAAAAATGATATAAACCTGATTGACGCAAACAATAAATGGGTTTATTTAGATTCATCCAATTCGGCAAATATCAAAGTTATACAGGTATTCGCAGGCAATACGCCGCAGATCCCAACGGCGCCAAACGCAACCACCGGTCCTCAGGTTTTTATTTATGCGAATGGTAAGAAGCTTAATGGCGCAGCGCTGAGCTATGGCGGTGTATGGCCAATAACCAATGTGTATGCAAACATTCCTGCCGGCAGCACAAGGTTTGATATTATTAATGCGCGACTGAACTTAAGCGTGGTGCCCAATGTGCCTGCATATATGGCAGGAGATACGCTTGCCACATTTACTGCTACTGTTGATAAAGGAAAATATTACAGTCTCTATATTGGGGATACAGTGCCCACTGTTCGTGTAACTGTGAAAGAAGATCTTTTTCCTTTGCCCGAATATCAAACCTATAAAATACGGGTGGCAAATTTTCTAATGAACCCTCTTGACACAATAACCCTTTTTAGCGCCAGGCAAAATGCCGAGATCATCAGTAATATCACACATAAAAATGTAAGCGACTGGGTGCAAATTCCGTTGCCGGTGATCAGTGATACTTTAATATTCAGGAAAAAAGGAACTACGACTGCTTATGTGCAGGTACCTGGTTTTTCACCAACAGGCTTGCGCATGTACACCATGTTAGCAAGAGGTAAAACAGGCGTCACTAATAAAACCCCGGCTGCCCAGCTGATTACTAACCGCTAATTAAAACATTTATGAAAATTAAAAAGAGTTATTTAATTGTGATTTTTTCAATAGGCTTTGTTTTGTTTGTTGACTCCGGTTGTATAAAAAAAGATCCGGAAAGTAAAATTGCCCAGGTACTCTTAGTACACTTATCCCCGAATGCCGCATCCGTTGATTTTTCAATCAATGGCACGCTGTATGCAACATCAGTTGCCTACACTACACAAACTGCTTCCACCTTCACCCCCACTATACGATACACGCTTCCTTATTACACAGTAGAGCCAAAACCAGGAAGCACCATTGCGTATAATTTAACAGGCACGCCTACTGCACTTGCGTCAGGAACAAAAGACCTGGAGGACGAAAAAGTATATTCAACTTTTTTGATTGATTCTGCTAACAAATTGAAAGTAGCAATTGTTAATGATGATCTTTCAGACCCTACACCTGGAAAAGTGAAGATCAGGTTTTTTCATTTCTCTCCGAATACCGTTCCATTGGATGTTTCAATTCAAGGCGGCACAGGAAAAATATTTACTAACCGCAGTTTTAATGACCAGGTAGGAAATGCTGAGCGTGAAAAATTTATTGAGATTGATGCCGGCACTTATACATTCTTATTTACCAATAATTCTACCGGGGCAACAGTGTACACTACTTCTTCCCAGGTTTTATTGCCAGATAGAATTTATACAATTGCTGTCAGGGGATTTACAGGAGGAGCCGGAACGTTGGCAATTGGTGCATGGGTTTATCCTAATAAACCATAAAGAAGTCTTTATATAAAAAATAGCTGCTTCAGTATTGTAGCAGTTATTTTTTTTAAGGACCCGCAGGGAAAACTGAACTGATAAATTTTTCTTACCCAAAAAACATATAGGCAAGGAATATCGAAGTAATGATACCAACAAGATCTGCCAACAACATAACACCAACTGAGTATCTTGTGTTTTTTACGGCGACAGCGCCAAAATACACTGCGATCACATAGAAAGTAGTATCAGAAGAGCCTTGTAAAATACAGGCGAGCCGGCCCGCAAATGAATCAGCACCATAAGCATTCATTGTATCGATCATCATGCCTCTGGCACCGCTGCCGGTCAATGGTTTTATCAAAGCGGTTGGCAGGCCATCAACAAATCTTGTATCGGCACCTAACGCAGCAAACAAATTTTTAAGTCCGTCAATGATCAGATCGAATGTCCCGCTGTTACGCAATAAACTTATGGCAACTAATAAACCAACGAGATAAGGAATAATGCGGATCGCCGTTTCAAACCCTCCTTTTGCACCTTCAATAAAAGCTTCGAAGATGTTTATCTTTTTATAAATACCACCAAGTACAATTAAAAAAAGAATTAACAATAAGATCCCATTACCCAGGATTCCTGAAACCGCCTGCACACGTTCAGAACTCAGCGAATTGAGATATAAAACCAATGCTGCAATGATAGCCGAAATGCCGCCAACCCATGCAAGTATCACAGGTTGAAAAATATTTATCTTTTGTTTAAATGCCACCATAAGCATGGCGGCCATCGTAGCAACAAAAGTGGCGATCATGCACGGCACAAAAATATCAGTAGGATTTGCTGACGGAGGTTTTACAGCCGCTCTTGCCGCAATAATAGCAACCGGTATCAATGTTAGTCCGGCAGCATGAAGACACATGAACATTACCTGTGCATTCGTTGCCCTGTTTTTATCAGGATTCAATTCCTGCAAACTCTCCATTGCTTTTATTCCAAAAGGTGTTGCTGCATTATCCAGGCCAAGCAAGTTGGCAGAAAAATTCATCACCATATGACCCATTGATGGATGTCCTTTAGGTATATCCGGAAATATTTTTGAAAAGAAGGGTCCGATGATACGGGATAAAAACCGAATACCACCCGCTCTTTCCGCAATATTCATAAAACCCATAAACAAGGCCATGATGCCTATCAGACCAATACAAATTTCCACGGCTCCTTTACAAGTATCAATAACTCCATTTGATGGTAATAAACGATAGGCTTTATAGCCTGTTCCTTCTTTTACAACTCTTTCTTTGTCCCACACTGCAGTTTTTTCGTATTGAAGTTGACGCGAAACATTGACGGGAAGACTTGCCGAATCAACAAGACGGGTAGAAACTGTATCTGTATTTTTTCCTGTTACTAACTGGCTGAATATTTTTTGCTGACCAGGTTGGAATGTAAATTTTATTGTTGCTACCAAAATAGCTATGATAACAAATGCCGACCATATTCTGCTAAGAGCCATACTGTAATTTTATTCCAAAGGAATTCCTTCGGAGGATTTACGTCCCGAGGGCTTTCGGGATCGGAGTTTAGATTTTATAAAGTTGAAGATTATGGATTTTAACCGATTCTCCAAAAGCTTCTTTTCACATTTCGTCACTAAGCAGTTGACCCTTATCTTTGCCGCCCCAAATCCGAAATCTTAAATCTGAAATCTAAAATCATTACATGGGTTTACAAGCTGGAATTGTTGGATTGCCAAATGTGGGAAAATCAACTTTGTTTAATGCAGTAAGTAATAGCGCAAAAGCGCAGGCAAGTAATTATCGCTTTTGTACAATTGATCCAAATATTGGATTGGTTGATGTGCCTGATCCGCGGTTGTATAAACTGGCTGACTTAGTAAAACCAAATAAGATAGTGCCCACACAATTGGAGATCGTTGATATCGCAGGATTGGTTCGTGGCGCAAGCAAAGGCGAAGGTCTTGGCAATAAATTCCTGGGCAATATTCGTGAAGTGGATGCCATCATTCATGTGATACGTTGTTTTGAAGATGAAAATGTGTTGCGTGATGAAGGAGCTATCAATCCTGTAAGCGATAAAGAAATTATTGATACAGAACTTCAGTTGAAAGATCTTGATGGGGTAGATAGAAAAATTCAAAAAACAGAGAAGCAGGCACGTATTGATCCAAAATTGAAAGCTGAGCTGGATGTATTGATCCGCTGCAAGGAACATCTTGAAAAAGGCAAAAGCATTCGTGAGTTGAAATTAAGTAAGGAAGAAAAGATGGCAATTGCCGATTTGTTCCTGCTTACTGATAAACCTGTTTTATATGTTGCCAATGTTGATGAAGCATCAATGCATACGGGAAATAAATTTTGTGATGCATTGAAAGAAGCTGTAAAAAATGAAAATGCTGAAGTGATCATTATGAATAATTCCATTGAAGCACAGATACAGGAAATGGAAAATCCTGATGACCGGCAATTGTTCATGGAAGAGTATGGAATGAAAGAACCGGCATTAGACAGGTTGATACATGCTACTTATAAATTGCTGGGTTTATATACTTATTTCACTGCGGGTGTGCAGGAAGTAAGGGCATGGACTATACATGACGGCTGGAAAGCACCGCAAGCTGCAGGCGTTATTCACACTGATTTTGAAAAAGGGTTTATAAAAGCCGAAGTGATCAGCTATGACGATTTTATTAAATATGGATCTGAAGCTGCCTGCCGCGAAGTTGGTAAATTGAGAATTGAAGGAAAAGAATACGTGGTGAAAGATGGAGATGTGATGCATTTCAGATTTAATGTATGACCTCTCCCCCTGTCCCCCTAAAGGGGAGACTTAGGTACTCGTGTCTTTGCTTGCGGTTAATTTTACTATAGTTGAAAAGACTATTCTCATCAAGGGATCAGCTTCATAAATCATTTTTTTTATCAATTCCAAAGATTTGAAAAGGAGAAAAGAATCGATCTAAGTCTCCCCTTTAGGGGGACAGGGGGTCGGGTTTAGAATAAGGCTCTTGCCGCTACCCTTCCAATATGTACCGTTCTTGCGCTGCCTGGTTTCCTGCCTTCATATACAAAGTTCAATTCAATATTGCTGAATAAACGTTTTGTAAGATCAAGGCTCCAGAGATAATTGCTACCCGGTAATAAACCATCAAGCATTATATAGCTAACCGTAGTATTGGCTGGAAACTTATAATCAATATTGCTAAAAGTAAATTTTCCTGTTATAGAGCTGTTTTGAAGAACATTGTATTTCGTTTCAACATTTATAGAATTCGATGATGACTTCTCGCCTCCGTATAATGGCTTGTTCTTTTTGTTATCATATTTATATCCTGTCGATAACCTGAATTTGGTTCCCTCTATAAAAATGATCCGGGGTTCGATATTAAAAATGTCCAGCTCATAATTGCGATTGCCAAAGCTGGGAGTATATAATGCATTGAAACCCCGTTTACCATTGATATCAAAAGTAAATGCACGGCCAAGGTTCCATCTGAGTTTAATTACCCAATCATTTATCTTACGGCTTTCATACCCATAAGTAAGAAGATGTTTACCGCTATTGCGAAGGTTACTTATATCAAAACCCCATTTGCTGCTAAACCGGTTAAATGAAAATGTATTCAGGAAAACAGTATTTAAAGTGATCAAAGCCGTATCCACCAGTTCATATTTGAATGGACTGAATTCAGTATTTCCTTTCGCAACAGACTTTTTTGTAATCTGCAAAGTGGATTTTAGATTGGTCTTTGAAACAAATTTTTGAAATCCTTTTATATCACTCCTGTTCAACGCGGCTTTTGGATTCAATTGAAAACTATAATTGAAGGTTGTATAGTTCGCTTTTACAAATTGATTGGTAGGAGTAAATATGCGGATAAACTTTGCCTGGTCAGGAAATAACGCTTCTTCAAATTCATTCAATTGCTGAATGCCATCGTTATTATAATCGATCCATGTATATTGGCCGGTACCCGCTGGTACTTCGAGATAAACAAAATCTCTTCTCTGTTCCTGCCCTGTTCCTAATTCATACAAAATGTTGCCCATCAACAGGCCCTTCCACTCATTAATAATATATTCAGCTCTCCCAAGTATCGTTTCATCAGCCTTCTGTTTTGAAATATCATTGAGCACTTTCAGTTTTCTGAAAGTTGTATTGAACAAAAATTGATGATGTTGATTAGCTACTATTTCAGTTTGCAGGTTTACATTCAAGCTCCTGTCACCCCGAACTAAATTTTTCCCGGCAGGATATTTATCAGATCTTGTAAAAAAAGTGACCCCATATTTATTTTTCTTTTTCTCCGAAGATCTGAGGTAAGCCGAATAGGTATCAAAAGAAAAACTTTGAATCGTCAGCGTATCAGATGCTTTATCCTTCGTTTTGTTTTCTTCAAGTGCATAGCGGAAACCAAGCCTGAAGTCCTTTAGTCGCTTAAGTTCTTTACTAATATCAAGAACAGGTTTTATAAAACTTCCTTTCGTGAACCGGGCTTTAAAATTTGTAAAAGCAAACTGGTTATTTAGTTGCCAGCCTTTCCAGTTAAACACTTGTTGAATATTATTTTGAAATCCATTATAATCATCACCGCGGTTATAATTCATCAACTGATAACTTACCGAATTGTTTTTTGCATTCTGCAATCTTGCTGAGGCCCGAATAATATGCTCATCGGATGGTAATACCTGCAATCCAAGTCCCCAATCTCTGGAGAATTCCACATTTCGAATTCTTTCTAATGGCTTGAATTTTCCCTGCACAAATTCATAGTCAAGATTAGTGATCAATTGTGTTCTCTTTGCGCCTGACGATTTTATTAGTGATGAATTATTAAACTGCACTTTAGCGGCAATGCCAACATCATCACCATTATCTTTTTCCGAAAATGTATTGGCATCATAATTACTTAGTGCAACTTCGGTTTTTAGCGATGTGTTGTTGCTGATCTTATAATCTGTACCCACTGTCATTAGCTGTTGCTTTTTTGGAGTAACCAATATAATCACCGGGTCAAAACTTCCTTGTTTAACTCCGCCAACGGGCATAATGAATTTGTACACTTTCCCATTTGCTCCATTAAACTCCGGAACGTAGTTCCCTCTTCCTGCACCAACATCAGTAAAAGCAAGATTATATTTTGCAACCAAAGGATCTGTTGAATACTGATAAAACGAATCTATACCGGTACCGGGATTATAATAGAGTTTTTCATACAAAATTTTGCCCGCGTCAAATGCAGTGTCAATAAGCGCTGATGGATAAAGAGCATTTTGAATACTATCGCCAAGATTTGTGAGGAATAATTTCTGCTCGTCATCCAATGACTGGTTGATCTGTGAATTCTTTGCATCACTGTTATTAAAAGCGCTGACAAAGATCTTCAGCTTCTTATTTAATTCGAATTCCTGCGATACATACATATTTGCATTCAAATAATTCCTGTCTGCATATTCAAACTCCACTTGTATCCTGCTGTCTTTTGTGATCATTCTTTTTGGTGTGAAAGTAACTTCCGCAGTATTGTAGTTGATGACATAATCCTGGTCCTCGCCTCGCTGCAATAATTCACCATCAATAAAAACCCGTTCCGTACCTGCAAGAACGATAAAGAAGAATTCGTTGTTAGCGCCGGTGAGCCGGTAAGGTCCCTGGTTACCTTCCAATCCCTGGAAAATATTACGTGTAAATTTTCCTTTTGCAATTGAACCGCTTACTAAACTTTTTGATACCGAATTTTGACCGATATTATTTCTCGTTTCAAATGAAATGCCTTGTAATCGTTTATAAAAATTAAGGAAGTAACTATTGTTTTGCCTGATGTCAATATCGCCGAGGTTCAACTGCCATGTTCTTTTTTTGAATTGAAGAAATACCTGGTCAAATTCATTTAGCTGTTGTGTAGTTCCATCTGGTTGAATTGGTAAATTATTATCTGTGATGGCCGCGCGGATCTCGATACTGTCTCCTAACATTCCACTTAATGTCAGGTTCAAATTAGAATTGACAACTGCATCCTGGCTATTGCCAAATGAAATGCCGCGGTCAATACTACCGCTATACTGAAGATTACCAAAGTCAAATAGTCCTCTTGCTATTTGCTGATCGTTTGCACCAAATTCGAATGGTTTTGCATAAAACTTATAACTGACGCTATCATAATTCAATCGCTGAACAACTGAATTCAACTTATAAGGGAATACCCTGTAAACGATCGTAACACTATCTGTCGATGGTAATGTTTTCCATTTCAGCAATGCATTTATATTGTCAAAGAAATAAGTTGAATCAGTAAAGCCTTCTATTAATAATGTATTGGGAATAACGCTGAAAGTATCGACGCGAATAGTATCTGCAACAACGGCAATTTTTTTCGTTCGGAGATTAGAAATGGGTTTAGCATTCTGCACGGGAATCTGGGCTCGGATTTCCAGGACAGCAAACATGAGGGTAACGAGAACCAGTATCAGCCGTTTTTTGCTCAAAAGCGGTGGTTTTTCATTATTGTTAAACGTAAAATTCAGGATTTTATGGCATAAACTGAATCCCTAATGATAATTAAAAAAAATTAGGCAATTTTGAATTGATTTGGAAGTTGATTGATGCCAGTACTTATTATGAAGCGACCGAGCTCAATTTTTTTCTTAGCATACCTGCTGATAACGTCAGATTATTTACTAGCGCAACAAACAAATATCTGGTATTTTGGAAACCAATCCGGGCTCAGTTTCAACCCTGTTTCCGGAAGTAATTTGCCTCATGCCATTTCAAACAGTGCAATGATTGCTAATGAAGGCACTGCTACTGTTTGTGATAAAAATGGCGCCATCCTTTTTTATACAAATGGGGAAACAATCTATAACAAAAATCACCAGCCTATGCTGAATGGCACAGGTCTTTTTGGTCATAACTCAGCATTTCAGGCATCGGTTATAGTTCCTGTACCGGGCAATGACAGTCTGTATTATGTTTTTACAGCCGACGCCTATGAAAATAGTTTTAGAAACGGATACCGTTATAATATAGTAAATACAAAAAGGGATAATGGAAAGGGGGAAGTGATAACAAAAAACATTTTACTATTTGCACCGTCCACAGAAAGACTGACAGCTGCCAGGCATGCAAATGGCCTGGATGTATGGGTGATCACTAATGAATTAAATTCAAACAGGTTTCGGTCATATCTTATAACCTGTAATGGTCTTCAGCCCACTCCTGTACTTTCAATTGTGGGAGATGTTTTAAATGTGCATCCCGATATGGGTTTTGGTGCGATGAAAATAAGCCCGGATGGCAAACAACTTTGCCAAACTCATTTTGCTGAATCAGATATAATCTATGCCAATAATTTTTTCCAACTTTTTGATTTTAATAACAGTACGGGTGCTCTTTCAAATGCAAAAAAAATTGCTTTGCCGTCAAGCCGGTATTTAGCTTGCGAATATTCACCTGATTCAAAACTTTTGTACATCACTCAGGAAAATACCGGAACTATAGACCAGTTTGAAGCCACGTTGTCAAGTCCAGCTTTGATCGTGTCATCCAGAGCTTCAATAAATGCTTCGACGGGGTTTTATGGTTTACAGCTTGGCCCCGATAATAAAATATATATTACCCGGTCTGGATTTAGTTTGAGCGTTATCAGTAACCCCAATATAAAAGGAACTGGTTGCACTTTTGAATTAGATAATATTCCTGTAACCGGCCGTTCAGGTCTTAATTTACCAGCATTTGTTAATGACCTTGCCCTGAATACTGTTTTTAATTATACAATTATGGATAGTTGCGCCGGTGCAGTAGGGTTCAATGCGCAAACAACTCTGCCCGGTGCAATCTATCAATGGGATTTTGGTGACGGTACTACTTCTACCCAGCAAAATCCGCTGCATGCTTATCAGAATACCGGTCAGATTTATACGGTTAATCTTGTCATCTCCTCCCCGGCAAGCTGTGGTACAATTGAAAAAAGTTTGTCTGTTTTTCCAGGTGGTATTTCGGCAACCGCTTCTTACGATTATATTAACCGCTGTGATTCGGGCTTTGTGCGGTTCACCAATACATCCACTGTTTTTCCTGGTGGCAATTTTCAATACTTATGGGATTTTGGCGATGGTACTGTCTCAACTGGTGAATCACCTGTGCACCGTTTCCCCGGTTCTGGAACGTACGATGTAAAATTAAAAATCATTACCCCAAAAGCATGCCTTAATGATTCTGTTTCACGACAGTTAAGTTTGCAGTTACTGGATATACAAGCGCCACCCGATCAAACAATTGATATTGGGCAAACCGTCCAATTATCCGTAACCGGAGGTGGCACACAATTTACATGGACACCTTCTAATTGGTTAAGCAATTCCACCATTTCAAACCCGATTGCCAGCCCATTAACTGATATTACCTACGTTGTTAGCGCATCAAACAATTCCGGATGTACAGACAGCGACTCTGTAACTATAAAAGTGCGTCCTGCAAATGATATTTATGTGCCCAGTGGTTTTACTCCAAATAATGACGGACTGAATGATTTTTTCCGCCCTTTCCTTGGACAAGGGTTTATACTAAATGAGTTTACTGTTTATAATCGTTGGGGACAAAAAGTTTTTTTTACCAGTAAAACAAGTGAAGGCTGGAATGGGTTGGTAAATGGAATAAAGCAGCCTCCCGGTGTATTTGTCTGGTGGATTCGTGCAAAAAATCCTGACGGAAAAATTATCAATAAAAAGGGAACAGCAATTTTGATCAGGTGATGAACTATTTTTATTGAAATAACCTGCAGGTTAATTTCTCGTTTTATTAAGCTTTATAGTCCTTACTCCGAAATCCCTTCCAATGAAAACAGGAATGCGTAGATCAATGCAACATCTTCCAGTGCCCTGAAACGACCCGATGCACCACCATGCCCCGCTTCCATATTTGTTTTAAACAAGATTATGTTTTTATCCGTTTTCATTTCTCTCATTTTGGCTACCCATTTTGCAGGTTCAAAATATTGAACCTGGCTATCATGAAGCCCTGTTGTGATGAGTATATTTGGATACGCTTTGGCTTCAACATTATCATAAGGTGAATATGACTTCATATAAAAATATTCTTCTTTATTTGCAGGATTACCCCACTCAAGATATTCACCGGTCGTTAATGGAATACTTGGATCACTCATGGTAGTTATTACATCCACATAAGGAACCTGGGCAACGATTCCATTCCAGAGATCGGGACGCATATTGACAATAGCACCCATTAATAATCCGCCGGCGCTTCCACCCTGTGCATACACATGACCTTTTGAAGTATATTTTTGAGAAATCAAAAATTCAGCACAATCAATAAAATCCGTAAATGTGTTTTTCTTCTTCATCATCTTTCCGTCATCATACCACTCACGACCCATTTCTTGTCCTCCACGAACGTGTGCAATGGCAACAACAAAGCCCCGGTTTAACAAACTCAACCGGTTACTGCTAAATGTTGCAAATGATGATGACCCGTAAGAGCCATAGCCTGTCAACAATAACGGATGACTACCATCTTTTGAAAATCCTTTCTTATAAACAATGGAAACCGGAACTCTTTTTCCATCTTTTGCTGTTGCAAAAGTCCTTTCGGTTACATAATCACTTTTATCATACCCGCCCACCACTTCATTTTGCTTTTTTAATTCTTTTGCTTTGGTGTCCATATTATAATCAAACACAGAACCGGGTGTGATCATGGATTGATAATTAAAGCGCAGAATATTCGTATTGAAATCAGCATTTACGCCAACTGAAGAAAGATAGGCCGGTTCATCAAATTGCAGATAATGCTCTATTTTATCCTTTTGATTTATTACTCTCAAATTCAGTAACCCTTCTTTTAATTCCGACACCACCATGTGATCTTTAAACAATGTAAATCCGGCGAGGTAAACATCTTTCCTGTTTGGTATTACTTCTTTCCAGTTCTCCTTTGAGGTCTTATCAAGCGGAGTTTCCATCAAGCGGAAATTGGTAGCATCAAGATTTGTACGGACATAGAATTTATCATTGTAGTGATCGATATCATACACCAGCCCCATTGTACGTGGATGAAAAACCTTGAATTCTCCTTTGGCATCAGATGCATCGAGAAAGCGATGTTCACTTTGTTGTTCACTTAATTCAGAATAAATGATGACATACTTTTTTGATTTTGTTCTGCTAACACCGATATAATGACGATTATCCTTTTCTTCATACACTTTTACATCGTTCTTTGGATCAGTTCCCACTTCATGTCTCCAAACCTGGAAACCCAACAATGTTGTCAGGTCTTTTAAAATGTAGAAAACAGTTTTGTTGTCAGCGGCCCATGCATACGAACCACCTTCGGTATTTGGAATTGTTTCAGGAGAATATTCGCCTGTCTTTAAATTCTTAAATCTTAACTTATATAAGCGACGGCTAACTTCATCTTCCCCGATCGCCGCCATCTCATTATTATCACTTATTTCAAGACCGGCAACGCTGTAATATGGTTTGCCTTCACCAACCGCATTTGCATTATGAATGATTTCTTCAGGTGCATCCAATGTTTCTTTTTTACGGCAATAAACAGCATAATTCTTTCCTTCTTCAAGTCTTGTATAATACCAATACCCATTATCCTTGTAGGGTACTGATTCATCTTTTTCTTTAATTCTTCCTTTTAATTCTTTAAAAAGATCTTCACGGAATTTTTTAGCCCCAGACATCATCGTATCCACATAGGCATTTTCAGCTTTCAGATAGTCCACAACCTTTGTACTGTCAGGACCCTTTTTAAAGAAATCGTTCATCCAGTAATAATTATCAACTCGCTTGTCACCATGCGCAACCATTTCATATGGTTTCTTTTCTGCTGTAGGTGCAGTTACACCTTGCGGCCATTCGAATTTATTTTCTGTTATCACTCCTTTTGTATTATCGTTACATGAAATAAAAAGCAGCGGTACTGCTGCCGGTAAAAGATGTTTTAAGTTCATACTTACTGGTTTAAAGTCGTTGAATATACGAACACCTGATCTAAATAAAAAAGCCCTGGTATAAAGGGCGTAAATCTTGTTTGACAAGAATTATTTCTCAGACGTGATCGCCGCCATCAGGTATTCCTTGTTCAAACGGGCGATGTTTTCAATTGAGATCTCCTTGGGGCAAACCGCTTCGCAGGCGCCTGTATTTGTACAACCACCAAAACCTTCTTTATCCATTTGTGCAACCATGTTCAATGCTCTTCTTTTTCTTTCAGGATCACCTTGTGGCAATAAAGCGAGGTGAGTGATCTTTGCCGAAACAAACAGCATGGCCGATGAATTTTTACAGGCAGCAACACACGCGCCACAACCAATGCATGCAGCGGCGGCAAAAGATGCATCAGCTTTATCTTTTTCAACAGGGAGGGAGTTTGCATCAACTGCATTACCGGTATTTACAGAAATAAACCCACCGGCTTGTATAATTCTGTCAAATGAAGTTCTGTCTACCATCAAATCTTTTATCACCGGAAAGGCGTTGGCTCTCCAGGGTTCTACAACAATTGTTTCACCATCCTGAAATGCTCTCATGTGTAATTGGCAAGTTGTAGTTGCATGCCATGGCCCATGCGGACGACCATTAATATACATTGAACAAGTACCGCAAATGCCTTCACGACAATCATGATCAAACGCTATTGGTTCTTTGCCTTCTCTAATCAATTGCTCATTCAAGACATCGAACATTTCTAAGAATGACATCTCAGAAGAAATATCCTTTACCTGGAATGTTTCGAATTTGCCCGGTGTATTTCCGTTCTTTTGTTTCCATACTTTCAAAGTCAGGTTCATCGTATAATGCTTCATATCAAATCAATGTTTTATATGTATTTGAAAACACTTTTCTTTTAAAAGAAGGCTTATCACCAAAATTCAATAACAATCCTACTTCAATATTTGTAGCTTTTAAAAAGTTCACAAGTTGTGCTTCGTGTTCCTCAATTAGCCCGGTCCCTGCTTTTATCTCAACAATCACAACGCCCTCTACAAATAAATCTGCAAAATAGTTACCCACTTCAATCCCATCATAAAAGACCTTAATCATGTGTTGACTCACAACATTTACACCCATCTTACATAATTCAATTACCATTGCATGGTCATAGACCTTCTCCAAAAAAACCAAATCCGAGTTTATTATAAACGTTATAAAAGGCTTTGATGATTTTTTCAGTTACATCTGAATGCTTAAAATTTTCCTGTTCCATGGATAGAACGCTGATCTTTATGATTTTTATGATCTACGCAGATTATCTTAATTTAATCATAACGATCATAAGAAATCTGCGTGCCATCAATACTTATTTATATGAACGCTGACTCGGTTTCGCCACTTCAAATTTCAATTCCTCTTTATGCAACTCCCATTGATGTTCGCCTTTGAATTCCCATGCCGATACATAAGCATATTCCATGTCCCTTCTCTCGGCTTCTCCTTCTGCTGTTTGACTCTCCTCTCTGAAATGGCCACCACAACTTTCATTTCTTTGTAAAGCATCGATACACATCAATTCACCTAACTCAATAAAGTCCGCAACACGGCCGGCTTTATCTAATTCGGGATTTATCTCATTTATTTCACCCGGAATTCTCAGATCACTCCAAAATTCCTTTTTCAATTGCTGAATTTCAGATATTGCTTGTTTTAATCCTTCCGCATTTCTCGCCATGCCACATTTATCCCACATAATTTTTCCCAAACGCTTATGAAAGCTTTCGACAGTTTGTTTGCCTTTAATGTTCATCAATTTGTCGATGCCATCAGCAACCGCTTTCTCCGTTTCTGCAAATGCAGGATGATCCGTTGGAATTGCTTTTGTTCTTATCTCATCAGACAAATAATTACCAATTGTATAAGGAACTACAAAATACCCGTCAGCTAATCCCTGCATCAATGCAGATGCACCCAAACGATTGGCACCATGATCAGAAAAGTTTGCTTCACCCAAACAATATAAACCGGGAACCGTAGTCATTAATTCATAATCTACCCAGAGACCCCCCATAGTATAATGTACAGCCGGATAAATTCGCATGGGTACTTCATAAGGATTCTCACCTGTGATCTTTTCATACATGTCAAAAAGATTACCGTATTTCTCTTTCACGGCTTCTTTGCCTAAAATGATTATAGTATTCTCGTCAGGATTTTCTAATCCTTGTTTCCCCGCTTCAATTCTTCCATATCGTTTTATAGCATCGGCATAATCAAGATAAACAGCCTGCTTTGATGTACCTACACCATAGCCCGCATCACACCTTTCTTTTGCAGCTCTTGATGCAACATCTCTTGGCACCAAATTTCCAAATGCAGGATATCTTCTTTCCAAATAATAATCTCTTTCTTCCTCAGGAATTTCATTTGGCTTCCTGCTATCACCTTTTTTCTTTGGCACCCAAATACGACCATCGTTTCTTAATGATTCACTCATCAAGGTCAATTTACTTTGATGTTCTCCTGTCACAGGAATACATGTGGGGTGTATCTGCGTAAAACAAGGATTGCCAAACCATGCGCCTCTTTTATGTGCTTTCCAGGCTGCGGTCACATTGCAGCCCATCGCATTTGTACTGAGATAAAAAACATTTCCATATCCGCCGGAACAAAGCAATATTGCATGTCCAAAAAATCTTTCCAGTTCGCCTGTCACCAGGTTGCGACAAATAATTCCTCTTGCTTTTTCATCGATCATCACCACATCAAGCATTTCATGACGGCTGTACATCTTTACATTACCCAGCGCCACTTGTCTTTCTAATGCCTGGTAGGCACCGATCAACAATTGCTGACCGGTTTGGCCTGCAGCATAAAATGTTCTTTGCACTTGTGTACCGCCAAATGAACGATTGCTTAATAACCCACCATATTCCCTGGCAAAGGGTACACCCTGCGCCACACATTGGTCAATGATACTTGTACTAACTTCCGCCAGTCGATGAACATTCGCTTCCCTTGCACGATAATCGCCACCCTTTATGGTATCATAAAACAAACGGAATACACTATCACCATCATTCTGATAATTCTTTGCAGCATTGATGCCACCTTGCGCAGCGATGCTATGTGCACGACGCGGAGAATCCTGGAAACAAAATGCTTTTACCTGGTAACCTAACTCGCCCAATGAAGCTGCTGCTGATGCACCGGCGAGGCCTGTGCCCACTACGATTACTTCGAGTTTCCGTTTGTTCGCCGGGTTCACCAGTTTGCAGTGACCTTTGTAATAAGTCCATTTGTCGTCTAAAGGAACTCCCTGTGGAATTTTTGCGTCAAGCATAAATCAGTTTATAGTTTGTCTTGCGAGGCGAAGCCGAAGCAATCCCCCCAATTTTATTTTTTTGGTTACTAACTTTAGTAATTCTTATCATCGCCTGTTGTTTCCAATTTGCTTCTTCGTTACGCAAATTGCTCACTTCTGGGTTCCAAATTCTGCTCAACTATTGTCCACCCCCAATTGATTATTTCTTTTTGCTGATAAAAATTACCATTAAAGAACTGTTCAACTCATTTGCATATTTTCACATTTGCATTTTACCCAATCCATCCAAACTTAAAGCTCAATGGCATCAACGCAAAAAGTAATGGAACAATAATTGAAAATCCAACACCAACTGCATTTACCATATTCAGATATTTTTTGTTGTGCAAACCCAATGTCCTGAATGCACTTTGAAAACCATGCATAAGATGCCAGGCGAGAGAAATACAACCGACAACATATAATATCACAATCCACCAATGAGTAAACGTTTCTTTCATCAAATGAAACATATCATGGCTTGCTCTTCCATTGGTTAAAGGAACCACCTCTAAACCTGCATGCGTGAATCTTGAAGGCACCCAAAAATGTGACCAGTGAATTATAAGAAATATCAAAAGAATGCTTCCGAGTAAACCCATTGAGCGACTATACCATTTGCTTCCCCGGTTGCCAAGATTTACTTCATACCCAATTTTTCTTTTGGCCCTGTTCTGAAACTCAACGATCAAACCCTGAATAATATGAATAAAGAACCCGATAAACAATACATATTCCATTATCCGTATTACAATTGTTCTGGCCATAAAATCTGCCGCACGATTGAACATATCTCCATTATCATCCGGGACAAAAGCGTCTTTAAAAATGCAGGAGTTAATGCTAACATGAATCACCAAAAAAGAAACTAAAAACAAACCCGTTACAGCCACCACGATCTTTTTACCTATAGTAGAAGTGAACACCTGGGACCAATTCATATAATGAGAGTAGTTTAGTTGGAACTATTTTCCGGCGGCAAAAATACTATCGGAACTCCAGACTTGTCAGAAAAGTTTATGATTGAAATAACCGGCTTTCTGAGAGATAAAAGAATAAAAAATAATATCCCTGTTATACGGAGATATAACAAATAACGTGAATGAATAACTATTAGCCCGGCAATCGTGCCTGTTCTACAGAATCAATCTTTTTAAACAGGTGGAAAGGTTTATAGGTTCGCCATTCAGGAAGTTCCATTAATTCGAGATAGCGATTCAATCTTGCTTTTTTAAAATCATGTTGTGTTGCTTCCGGCATATTTAAGATAACGATCCAGCCATGTTCATCTGAAGTTTCTTCATACCATTCTTCATAATAATCCCTGTCGCCGCTGTGAAAGTTCAGAACATTCTCCGCGATCAATATAAATTTATTGATGCCTTGCAGCTCAAAAACATCGATCACTTCACGTTTCAACGTCATGATATCATTTTCGATTGCATCGTTCCACTCTCCTATCAATTCAATGACCGCATATTTCTCCTCGTAATCAGCCATTAGCACTTTCATATAAAGTGTACGGCTGCCAAATTCATCCCATTGCGGATGTATATAGTAATTATAAACTGTTTGAGTGAACTCAAACTCAGAATGTGTTTGACCAAAAAAGGGGGAACGCTGATCCTCCTCAGCTACATAAATATGTCTCCAATTATAAAATGGCTCTATATCATGCATACACAAGAAACTCCCGTACAAAGATACATCACCAAATAAGAGAAGAGGAAGAGATACCTGATTTTTAACTTAGTTTATCAAAGAAAAAAAACATCAAAAAATTTTTATAAATAAATTTTATTTATTACATAAGATCAGGATCTCAACTCTCATATTTTTACGCTTTTCCTCCTCGCTCTTAGGATTTTTGAAAACCATCTGGGAGTTGCCCACACCCTTATGCGTCATTTGCTGAATCGGTATTCCTTTCTCAGCAAGCAGATCATAGACAAGTTTTGCTCTTTCCTGAGAAAGTTTCTGTGCAGGCTCTACTGCTTTGGGGTTATTCGTTACAGAAGCAAGCATCACATAATTCACATGCCCGATTATTTCAAAATGACAACCTGGAAATTTTTTCAAATATTTAACCGCATCATCTATAGCATTGAAAGAAAGAGGGTCAATAATAGCCTTGTCAGGAATAAAATAAATATTGTTTAACTCATACTTTTCAACCACCGCTAAGATGTCCCTGTTTTTATTTGCGTCCGGACCATTTATCTTCTTAGTTATTTTTTCTTTATACCAGATTTCAACTCTTCTGTTATAATGACTTTCCTGACCGGAAGCAAGTTGCTCGCCAAAATAGTCGATGATCATTGAGTCAGAATAGTGTCGATTAGCGAAATAGCGAAACACTGTCAATGCTCTTTTTTGGGAAAGATCCATATTATAGGCTCCATTACCTGTCGAATCCGCAAAGCCTTTAATACTAATTACTGCCATGTTTTTGCTGGCGATCGCCGAATCGATCAACAGCAAATGCTCTTTTGTTAGATCATACTTGTCGACATCAAAAAATAAATTCAATTTCAGATCAGGGCTTTGTTGCGAATAAGAAGAAATCCAAAAAAATAAACTGCTGAAAAGAAAAGAAAAATTCATCGCGAACTTACTTTAGGTTTCCGACAATAAGAATTGTTTGAATGAATCAAAATTTGCTTTCATCACTAAACTTTTCTTTTCGCGATTCATCAGTGGACTGATTGAGGATGGCAGCTCTATTTTCTTACCAGTGACTTTTTCTACAGCGTCGGGAAATTTAACAGGATGGGCCGTTTCAAGAAAAATGCCTCTTCTGTTCGGATGTTTTTCCAGGAATCGCTTAAGCGATAAATAACCAACGGCGCCATGAGGATCTAAAAGATATTTTGATCGTTCATAGACTTCTCTTATGGTGGCCATTGTTTCTTCATCGGAGATACTAAATGATGAGAGATTCTTTGACAAGTCAGGAAACTGGTGATGAAAAATCTCCAGTATGCGAATGAAGTTACTTGGGTTCCCAACATCCATGGCATTTGAAAGGGTTGGTACCGCAGGTTGTGATTGAAAAATCTCCGTTTGCAAATATTTAGTTACAGAATCATTGACGTTACAAGCGGCAATAAAATGATGAATTGGCAAGCCGGATTGTTTTGCCAAAATACCAGCGCAGATGTTCCCGAAATTTCCGCTTGGAACAGAAACAACAGGTGCATGATCTTTTTCCGGCCATTGTTTGTAAGCAAAAAAATAATAAACCTGTTGCGGCAACCAACGAGCCACATTAATTGAATTGGCCGAAGTAAGAAATAATTTGTGATTAACGTCTTTATCGGCGAAAGCTTGCTTGACCATTTGCTGGCAATCATCAAAAGTTCCGTCTATTTCAATTGCCTTTATATTTTTTCCAAGGGTTGTCAATTGCTTTTCCTGTACAGGACTAACTTTTCCTGAGGGATAAAGAATAATTACCTCAACACCGTCGATAGCATAAAATCCATTGGCAACGGCACCACCAGTATCACCTGAAGTGGCAACCAAGACAGTTACCTTTTTCTTTTCGCCTTTCAAAAAAAAGCCAAGGCAACGACTCATAAATCTTGCACCAATATCTTTAAAGGCAAGCGTGGGACCATGAAAAAGCTCAAGTGAAAAAATATTCTCGTTGAGTTTAACAAGAGGGATAGGAAAGCTCACCGTTTCAGTTACTATTCTAAACAAGTCATCATCGTCAATTTCATTTGCCACATAGGGCTCGATGACACGAAAAGCTATTTCTTCATTGGAAAATTTATCAATACCTGCAATTAAATTTTTATCTACTTGTGGAATTGTGTCAGGAAAATATAATCCTTTGTCAGGTGCCTGTCCTTTGATCGTTGCTTCTTTAAATGAAACTCTCTCAGAATTTTTGTTCGTACTATAGTATTTCAAAAATTTTTAATTTTTAATTCTTAATTTTTAATTGGCCCGACACTATCTCTACACCCTTCTTATTAATTGTAGTCACATAAGTATTAAAGTCAATTCCAATTTTTGTATAAACGTCTTTCATTACTGATGCCACATTTCTTGCCGTTGACTCATCTTTGCTCAGCATAAAAACAGAAGGACCGGAACCCGAAATACCACCGCCCAATGCGCCAGCTTCTTTACATTTCGATTTTACTTCATCAAATCCTGGAATAAGAATGCTGCGAACGGGTTCGATGATCACATCTTCTAAAGAACGACTAATAAGATCAAGGTCATTTTTCAAGAACCCGGTGACAAGTCCCGCAATATTTCCCCATTGACGAATGGCATCTTTTAAAAGAATTTGCTGCCTAAGAATTTGTCTTGCATCAGAAGTTCTTACTTCAATTTGTGGATGAACAACTGTTACAAACAGGTCGGGTGAAGAAATAGAAACGATATCAAGCGGGTGAATACAGCGTATCAAACTTACTCCACCAAAGATGCAGGGAGCAATATTATCGGCGTGTTTCACCCCTGACGCCAGCTTTTCCCCATTCATTGCAAACTGCACCAATTCATCATCTGAAAAGATATTTCCGAGTAAATGATTTGCGGCTACTGCGGCCCCGGCGGCACTTGCTGCACTGCTTCCTATTCCGCTTCCTGGTTTTATGTGCTTTTCAATTTCAAGTTCAAAACCAATTTTATCCTCCATCCTTTCTATCATTGATAATAAGACAACTCCCGCAACATTTTTTTCTGGTTCTGTTGGTAAATTGAATTCATCTTTATTTCGAATGATAACTTTTGGCTCCTCAAGTAAACTAACCTTCATCACATCATAAGGTTCTTTCAATGCCAGGCCAAGAATATCAAACCCGCATACAAGATTTGCCACAGTTCCCGGTGAATGTACTGTTACCCCTCCAACCCCTAAAGGAGTATTATGATTTGATTTATCCATTGATGACTAGAATTACTGATCGTATAAGAGTCCCGGCGATAATTGTCGGGATGCCGACCGCAAGCGTCGGCTTGCGACGCCACATAAGGTCAATCGTAGAATCATCGCTGGCAACATGATTATGAATTTCAAACCTCAAACTTCTCATATAATAGTCCTTTCAAACCTAAGTTTCCCTTTTAGGGGACCAGGAGGGTTACATCTTTACTGCTCTTAAAATATCGGCAAACACACCGCTTGCTGTCACTTCAGCTCCTGCGCCCGCTCCCTTCACAACCATTGGCTGTTCTTTATAGCGATCCGTGTAAAACAATACTACATTATCTTTTCCATACAAATGGTAAAGATCATGTTTAGGATCGATATGTTGCAAACCAACAGAAGCTTTGCCTTCATTAAAAGAAGCAACAAATTTTAATTTACATCCTGCAGCATTTGCTTTTTCAAATATCTTTTTAAAATGATCCTCCTCTTTTGCCATGGCTACATAAAAATCATCAACCGTTCCTTTCATACATGATTCAGGCATAAACGAATTGTTACTGATCTCATCCATTTCAATTTTTTCTCCGGCCTCTCTTGCCAGGATCATGATCTTTCTCATTACATCCGTGCCACTAAGATCGAGTCTCGGATCGGGTTCGGTATAACCTTCATCCTGTGCCTGCTTCACCACTTCAGCAAACTTTCTTGTGCCATCATAATTATTAAACACAAAATTGAGTGTGCCGCTTAATACCGCTTGTATGCGATGTATCCGATCGCCACTATTGAGTAAATCATTTAACGTTGCGATCACTGGCAAACCAGCACCAACATTTGTCTCAAATAGAAAATGACAATTGAACTCACTTGCAATATCTTTTAGTTTCCTATAATTAGTGTAGGCTGAAGAAGCTGCCACTTTATTACAGGCTACTACCGAAATGCTCTTTCTTAATAATTGCTCATAAACAGAAGCCACCGTATCATTTGCTGTTATATCTACAAAAATAGAATTGCGAAGATTGCGTTCAATTATTTCATTGATAAATTGCTGAATATTGGCATTATTGCCATCATTAAGTCTTTTCTCCCATTGAGAAAGCGCTATCCCGTTCTCATCGATCAGCATTTTCCTGCTATTACAAATACCAACAACATTTACAACAAGCTTCATTTGCTTTTGTAAAAATTCAAGTTGCTGTTGCAATTGTCCTAATAATTTCTTACCGACGTTACCAGTGCCAACAACAAATAGGTTTACTTGTTTATAAGTCGTTTCAAAAAACTCTTCATGTAAAACGTTGATCGCCTTCTTAACATCTTTTGTAGCAATAACGGCAGAAATATTTTTTTCAGACGATCCTTGTGCAATAGCACGAATATTCACACCATTTCTTCCCATGGCGCTGAACATGCGGCCGCTGATACCCGGATGGCTTTTCATGTTTTCACCAACCAGCGCAACGATGGAAAGCTCGGTTTCAATTTTTAGCGGCTCCACTTTTTGTAGTGTGATCTCATTTACAAAAGCTGAATCAACTGCATGTTTTGCCCTTTGTGCTGAGGCCGCTTCTATTCCAACGCAGATAGAATGTTCGGAAGAGCTTTGGGTAATAAGAATAACATTTATCTTTTCATTACTCAGCGCTTCAAACAATCTTTTTGAAAAACCGGGAATACCGATCATTCCACTTCCTTCCAGACTTACAAGAACAATGCTGTTAATACTTGAAATACCACGAACAATATTTCCATTTTTTGTAGAAACGGATTCTATCAATGTACCTTCGTCAGCCGGGGCAAATGTGTTTTTTATCCAAACCGGAATTCCCAAACTCATTACCGGTTGAATCGTCGGGGGATAAATAACTTTAGCGCCAAAATGTGAGAGCTCCATAGCCTCCTGGTAAGAGATATGTGGAATGATACGGGCATTGTTGGTAAGTCGTGGATCGGCGGTCATCATACCACTTACATCTGTCCATATTTCCAAAACATTAGCTTTTACTGCTGAAGCAACAATAGCCGCTGTAAAATCAGAGCCACCTCGGCCAAGTGTAGTCGTTACGCCATTTTTATCTGTTGCAACAAAACCAGGTAAAATAAATAGTGAAGATGTTTGGGATCTGAAGTAATCATTTACCCTTTGATTAGTTTCAGGGTAATCAACTTCTGCAGCAGTAAACACAGAATTCGTAAGGATCAGTTCACGGGAGTCTTTCCACGTCGCATTGATACCTTCATTATTGAATTTTGCTGCAATGATCTGTGAAGAGATCAATTCACCGTAACTGCTGATCCTGTCTTTTGTTCTTGGTGTCAATTCCCTCAATAAAAAGACACCATTACAGATATCTTCAATCTCATTACAACTTTTCTTTACCAAACTTAACAGCTGGCTTTGGTGGGCAACAGGTATCAATTGCTTTACCGTGTCCAAATGTCTTTGTTCGATCACTAATAATGTATCCTTGTATGTTTCATCCCCTGCCGACGCTAAAGAAGCAGCATCTAATAAAAGATCCGTAACTCCGCCAAGCGCAGAAACAACTACGATGGCCTTATCTTTTTTCAAAATTTCTTTCACAATGGCGACTACTTTCGAAATATTTTCAGCATTCGCTACTGATGTGCCGCCGAATTTTAAAACCTGCATACTATTTTTATTGAAAAGATTTTATAATGTTATTTAAATAGGGACCCTTGTCGTTTACAGCTAAAAGCCCTTTGGTTGATATGGTAATTTCAATCCCGTACGTACGGGATTGTTGTAGTTGTTGTAGCGGTAATAGATCTGCTACTGGCAGGAGAAGAAATGATATATGATCTGTTTGATTTCACTACAAATACGATAGGCTCACAAGATAAAAAAGAAAAGCAATAACACTAGTTATTTTGAAGAATTTTCTACCGCCTTTTTTACGCTGCCATATTTCAATAGCAGCTCTTTTGCATTATCATAGTTATTCATCTTTAGCTTCTCCATGAGCATCTTGGTACCACGGTCAACAAGCTTCTCATTTGTAAGCTGCATATTTACCATTTTGTTATCCTCCACTCTTCCAAGTTGTATCATTACGGCGGTTGAGATCATGTTCAGCACCAGTTTTTGAGACGTGCCGCTTTTCATTCTTGTACTGCCTGTAACAAACTCCGGTCCTACTTCGATTTCTATGGGGTAATCTGCAATCAGCGCCAGAGGTGAACCCGGATTGTTTGTAATACTACCGGTAAGTATGCCCTGGGCTCTACAGCCTTCCAAAGCACCGATCACATACGGCGTGGATCCGCTTGCTGCTATTCCAATCACAAAATCCTTTTCCGAGATATTATTCTTAAGCAGGTCATTCCATCCTTCTTCTTTGTTATCCTCCGCATATTCAACAGCCATAGTAATCGCTTTATCGCCACCCGCAATTATTGCATTTACCAGCCCATAAGGGACTCCATAAGTCGGTGGACATTCGCTGGCATCTACTACGCCCAAACGACCGCTTGTACCGGCGCCAACATAAAACAATCTTCCTCCACTAAGCATTTTGTCACTCGCTGCTTCAACAAGCCTCTCGATTTGAGGGATCGCCTTTTCTATTGCATAAGGAACTGTTTTATCCTCATTATTTATGTTGATCAATAGCTCACCCACCGGCATTTTATCAAGATGTCGGTAATTACTCGCTTGCTCCGTAATTTTTTCAAAAGACATAATTAAACCCTCCAAATCCCGAAAGAAGCGGGACTCAAAGCTTTCCTAATTCAATTCAACTATAAAACAAATCTTCAACTCGATTTTTTATTTTATCAATTATAATATTTTTCCTAAGTCCCTCTTAGAGGATTTAGGGGCTGCTGTGATACGCTACTAACCCTTCCATTGGATTCTTTATCACCCTCCCTAACTCAAATTCATAAGTGTTGCAAAGGTGCTGCAACACGTCCTTAAATCCAAATGCAATACTGCCGACGAAATTGATGGGCATCAGCCAGGATTCACGGTATTTACAAAGATGATAAAAGAAAAAATCATTCAATCCGTCTTCAATAATATTTTCTATCATGTAGTGTCCCCTGTTCTCAGCAAGAAAAAGTGTAAAAGTGGCAAGATAACGGTTAGCCATAGGTTTTTTATATACATTTTC
>Ga0075429_100000107_pt1 | contig 47068 bp, 40 predicted proteins | sample RhiMetdeltSRZDD3_FD_75295 | JGI IMG/M metagenome (GOLD analysis project Ga0075429, IMG submission 75295) | Populus rhizosphere microbial communities from Tennessee, USA - Rhizosphere MetaG P. deltoides SRZDD3 | ecosystem: Host-associated > Plants > Roots > Rhizosphere > Soil | place: USA...
TTGCATCCGGTATAGCTGTCCGAGAGCTGGGCGTTGCGCGGATGCACGAGCAGAAAGCCGCCGGGGGTCACGAACGCGCCGGAATCGGATGGCGGTTGATCCACTGCACAGTTCGGTGCAGGGGGGATCTGCGCCATCGCGGCTGGGATTGCAGAGAGGAACAGCAGAGCCGCTATGGCAAGAACGTTCATCATCGCTTCATTCGATTACCCGATCCGCGCGCAGCAAGACCGATTGCGGTACGACCAGCCCAAGTACGCGAGCGGTCTTCAGGTTGATCGCGAGTTCGAATTTGCTTGGCCGCTCCACCGGAAGCTCTCCGGGGTTAGCACCGCGCAGAATCCTGTCGACGTAGCCCGCCGACCGGCGTGAGAGCTCCTGCATGTCCACACCGTATGCTGCAAGGCCACCCGCCTCGACCGATTCCCGGAAGAAGTATTCCGCCGGAAGCCGGTGCTTCGCCGCCAACGCGATGATGCGTGGCGCGTGCTGGCGGTGGACGGGCGTGCTGGGGACGAACACCGCATCTGCGCGCTCGCGCATTGCTGTTGCGAATGCCTGCTCATAGTCGTCGGCGGACTCCACCGCGGCGAGGATCGGCGTCACCCCAAGCTGCGCAAGGCCCGTACGGACCTGATCGATGTAGCGCTCGAAATCCGTCTTCGTCTCGAGGAAGGCCACGCGCTGGATGCGCGGGGCGATTTCTTTCAGCAGCTGAAGTCGTTTCAAGACGAAGTCGTACCCTATATAGACGCTAAATCCCGTGGCGTTGCCGCCCGGCTTAGCGAGGCTCGCCACGATTCCGCGCGCGACCGGATCGGATCCGCCGCCGACGAAGACGATCGGGATGCTGCGAGTAGCGCGCAGCGCCTCGAGGGGCATTTGCTGGCCGCCGACCGTGCCTGACGTATAGATTAGATCGACTTTGCGTGCAGCGAGGTCGGCGAAGATCGCCTGCGCGCGATCCAGGCGACCCTCGGCCGAATGGCGCTCAATCACGATGGTGCGTCCCTCCTCCCAACCGAGCTCGCGCAAACGCGAAACGAGCGTCTGAAGGGGCGAACCAGGTTTGGCGACAGCCAGATCCGATGCCGCGCCGGCCGCGGTGACGTAGGCCAATACGGGAACTTTTCCTGCGGGCTGCGCGAATGCGCAGCCGAGCGCAAGCGCGCCGAGCGCTGCGCTCACGATAACGAACCGACGACGGGTGATCCGCATCCCCCTCCCCTCAAGGTGGACGGACGCTGATGTTAGACGACTCTCACTCCCAGGGCAGCTAGTTCTTGCTCCACGATCGCAGCCCACCCGGTGTTCGCCTTCGGGCTCGCAGGGCTCGGGTGCAGGATGCAGCCGATGCCTACGCCGGTTCCGGCCAGCGCCATTCGCGCGCGCTTCTCGGCGAACGCGCCGACACCGACCACAAGCCTGGGCTTCAGGATCGCGATCGACTCGCGCAGCGCTTCATCGCACGCTTCGAACAGCGGTTGACGCTCCGCGGCCGCAAGCTTGTCTGGCGTCAGGTTGGCGCAGGAATCCAGCATGAAGCACAGCGGGCAGTAATTGAGCACGAAGAAGCGAGCGAAGAATGCATCTGGCGTGCCGAAGCGATCGCGCGCCCAGCCCCACAGGCGCGAGCCGCTCACTTCGCTGCGCCCGCATTCGAATCCGAGCACCGGGCGCTTCGGATGCTGTCCCTTCGGCGAATCGACCTTTTCCGAGATTCCCATCCAGTCGCGCACCATCTGCACGTCGCCGAACGGCACGCCGGTCTGCGCCATGCCGAACGGCCCCGGGTTCATGCCGACGAACACGACTTCCTTCGGCGCTGCGCCGTAACGCTCGAGGTAGCGCTCGTGCGGGGCGCGAGCGTACTCGAGCGGGTTGTAGACGTGCGTGACCGGCGGGCCGAACTTCAGGCGCGATACGCGGCCCGAGAGCTTGCGGCTGACCGAGACTAGGCTCAATGCGCGGCTCTAGGCGCGCGCGATGACTGCAGCCACGCCACCGCCCGTGGGTCCCTGGTGGTAGCCCCAGCCGGCCGAGGCGTAGATCGCGGGATCTCCGACCACAGACGCGACGAGAGCGCCGAGCACCGCACGCGCGGGCCGCGTATTCAGGTCCGAATCGGTGAGCAGCGTCGTCCGCCAGCCGCGCACCAGGCCGTCGAGCGGGACTTGACCCTTGGCGAAGACATTGACGATGCGCTCGCGCTCGGCCGCGGTCGGGATCGCGCCGATGCCGACGGTGCGGAGCGCGGCGCGCACGCCGTCCGCATCGATCAGGTCGTCGAGCCGATGGTGACCGATCACGAGCTCGCTCACCGACGACGCCGAATTGCCCATGACCAGCACCTGGCAATTCATCAGCTCGATCCCTGACGACGAAGCGCCGCGCGTGGTGTAGATGCCGGCGTCGGTGCAGATTGCGCGCGGATCGAAATCCTCTTTCGTCTCGCCGAGCGCGACCGCGATGCCGAAGGCCGAGGCGCCGTTCGAGAATCCGAGCGAGCGAGTGGTGTCCTCGGTGACCACCTTCTTGCCGCGAGCCTTCGCCGCGTTGATGCGGTCGGTAGTGAGCAGCGGACATTTGACCTGCACGTAGTGCACATCCTCGGTCGCGGCGATTTCGGCGCGTCCGATCGCCTCGCGCACGGCCTTGGCGACCAGGCGTACCTGCTCGGCGGTGCCGAGCTCCTCCGGCAGGATCTCTCTCGTGCTTGCCATCGCGACCGAGAAGCGCTTGGCGCCGCCTGCGGGCTTTTTGTCGACCTGGCGACGCGTGAAGACGGTCGCGTGCGGCGAGATGATCCCCTCGCACCCACCCGACATGACGAACGCCACGCTCTCCTCTGCCTGCTCGGGCGTGCGCCGCGTGCGCTGCGCGATCAGATCGCGGAAGCAGCGGTGCGCGAGCGGCCGGGAAAAATCGTTGACCCGGCCGTTGCCCTCGGTCTTGGCGATGATGCCGACGATGTCCTCGGCGCGCGTCTCGCCCGCGTCCAGGCGGCGCTCGAGCGCCGACAAGTCGTCGGGCGCGGCCATCGGGAACTTGAATGCGCCGCAGTCCCAGGCCATGGCGCTACTGGAAGCTGATGCCCGACGCAGCGACCACCGGCTTCCAGCGCTCGATCTCCGCCTGGATGAAGCGCTGCGTCTCGGCCGCGGTCATCGGCGCGGACGCGAACGAGAGCTCTTCGAACCGCGCCGTCACTTCGGCTGATTGAACGGCCGCCAGGATCTCCTGGTTCAGGCGCTGCACGATCTCGGCCGGCGTCGCTGCGGGCGCCGCGATTCCGAACCAGGTGTTCACCACGAGGTCGGGATATCCGGCTTCGGCCAGCGTCGGCACTTCGGGCAGCTGCGCCGCGCGCTCACGCCCGCTCACCGCGAGCGCGCGCACCTTGCCTGCCTTGATCTGCGCGAGCAGCGCAGGCATGGAGTCGATCGTGCCGTCGATGCGCCCCGCCATGATGTCGTTCAGCGCCGGCGCCGAGCCCTTGTAGGGCACGTGCGTGATCTGCACCTTCGCCGAGAGCTTGAAGCGCTCCAGCATCAGGTGGCTCGGCGTCGCGTTGCCGCTCGAGCTGAAATTCAGCGCCCCCGGTTTCTCGCGCGCGATCTTCACCAGGTCCGGGACGCTTTTCGAGGGCGAGTCCGCGGGAACGATCAGCGCGAGCGGGATCGTCCCCAGGATTGCGATATGCGCCAGGTCCTTCGCCGGGTCGTACGCGAGCGGCTTCCCGGTCGAAGGCGCAAAAGCGATCGGCGCCGTGCTGGTCAGCAGCAGCGTGTAGCCGTCCGGCGGTGACTTCACCGCCGCCTCGGTACCGAGGATGCCGGCGACCCCAGGCCGGTTGTCGATGACGACCGGCTGGCCGAGGTACACACCCAGGCGCTCGCCGACGAGGCGCGCGGCGATATCCGAAGTGCCTCCGGGCGGAAAAGTGACGATCAGCCGCAGCGGCTTCGATGGCCAGGCCTGGCCGAGCGCCGGCTGCGCGGTCAGCACAGCGAAGAGACACGTCAGAATGCGCAGCAGAGTCTTCATATTCAGCCCTTGAAGCTTACATGCGCCGCGACGATCCGCCATCCTTCGGCGAAGCGCACCCAGGTCTGCATCTGCCGACCCTCGCGAGCGGAGCCGAGGCGCCGGTACTCGCAACTGGCGGTCGCGAGATCGCGCGCTCGTAGCGTTCGAACGCGGACTTGACCTCCGCCACCACGTCCGGCGAATCGATGTCCATGCTAGAAGACGATCACCCCGCGCGCGTTCTTGCCCGACTCGAGATCGGCGAACGCCTGCGGCGCTTCCTCGATCGAGTAGCGGCGCGTGATCAGCTCGTCGAGCTTGAGCTTGCCCGCCATGCTGAGCTGCAGCATGCGCGGAAAGTCGATGCGCGGCACGCACGAGCCGAAGTAGCTTCCCTGCAGCGTCTTCTCCTCGAACACCATCGTCATCGGCTTGAACGAGGTCGACTCGGTAGGCCGTGCGACGCCGACGATCACCGCCTTGCCGCCGCGCCGGATCGCGCGGTACGCAGCCTCGGCGAGCGCGCCGCTGCCGACGCACTCGAACGCATAGTCCGGGCCCCCGCCGGTCATCTTCTTCAATGCCTTGGCAAGGTCTTCGCCCTCTTTCGCGAGCAGCGTCTCGGTGGCGCCGAATTGTTTCGCCATCTCGAGCTTCGCCGCGATCGTGTCGATCGCGATGATGCGCTCTGCGCCTGCGATCGCGGCACCCTGGATCGCGTTCAGCCCGACGCCGCCGCAGCCGAATACCGCAACGATCGACCCCGGCTCGACTTTGGCGGTATTGAACACGGCGCCCACGCCGGTCGTCACCGCGCAGCCGACGAGCGCTGCGCTCTCCAGCGGGATCAGCGGATCGATCTTGACAACGTTCTCGACCGAGACGGTGGCGTACTCGGCCATCACGCCGCAGCCGGAGAAGATGCCGAGCGGCTTGCCGGCTCGGTCCTTGGTGCGCGGCGTTCCTTCGAGCGGCGTCATCAGCGCCTTGTGCTGCTCGAGACACAGGACCGGGCGCCCCGCGGAGCAGAAGCGGCACTTGCCGCACATGTAGATGAACGAGCTGACGACGTGATCGCCGGCCGCGACCGCGGTGACGCCCTCCCCGACCTCGATGACGACGCCCGAGGCCTCGTGGCCGAGAATCAGCGGCGGCGGCAGCGCGATCGTGCCGTTGGTCGCCGATAAATCGGAATGGCAGACACCGCACGCAGTCATCTTCACCATCACCTCGCCGCGCTTGGGCGAGTCGACCGTGATCTCTTCTACGACGACGGGCTTATTGAGCTCGCGGCAGATCACTGCCTTGGCTGGACGCGCCATTTGCTTCTCCGGAAACGGGAACGGCGCGAAGTATAGCGGCTCGACGCCGCCGCTTGCGCGCTGCTAGCGGACTTCGCCGGGCACGCGCGGCTTCGGCGGCTCGCCCGGCGCGGGCAGCTGCCGCGTCAGCTTGAACGCCATCCCGACGATCACGAGCACCGCGAGCACGAGCGCGCTCCACAGCCACACTTTCTTCTCGTCGATCTGTCCTGCGTAGTTGCGTGCGGCCTCGGCTGCAGTCGGCTTCACGATCTCGTGCGTGCGCACCTCGCCAAGACGCGCTGCGAGCGCCGGGATCTCCTTCTCGGCAGCGTAGCCCGGGACGAGCGTCTGCACCGCAAGCGCCGCCGGAACGGCGTCCTTGTTGCCGAATTGCGCGCGAAACGGCGGTGCTCCGCGCGCGACGAACACCAATCGATGCGGAACGTATCCCGCATGCAGTACCGGCGTCCCGCTGCCGAGCCCGCCGCCGCGTGCGTCGACTCGCAGAATCCAGCGAGGCTCGGCGGTCGCTCCGATCTCCAGGTCCGGATTGACGAGCTTCTGCCCGCGGTGCTCCATGCGATACAGAACCACGGAGGTGATCGGGCGCTCCGGCCCGCCCGCGCGAGGTTGGGCAACCAATGTGCTGGCCGCAACCGTGTTCTCCTGCGGCAGCTCGAACCGCAGGCGATCGACCGGCAGGCTGGGGGGAAGCTCGAATACGTACTCGCCCGGCTTCGGGCCCGCAGTTCCCTGCACGCGCAGCCAGGCACGCGGCGATTCCGCGACTGCGTCGACCGGCAATGCGGTTACGCCCGTGAGCTTCCAAGCGTCCTGCCCGCGCCACGAAACGCGGAAGTAGTTGGCTTTCGTCGGCGAAAGCTGCACCGAGCGGCGCTCCAGGATCGCGTCGCCGTGGCGCAGATGCATCAGCACGCCCGAACCGACGCTGCGCCACGAGCGCAGATCATCGCTCGCCTCGATGCGCAAATCGAGCGAGGTGCTCTCGGACCCGGGCTCCCAGTCGAAACGCATCTCGCGCAGCGCAGCGGTCGCGGCGCTCGCATCGAGCACATAGGCCACCGTGCGGCGTGGCGCCGCGCTGCGTTCGCCCGTCGAGACGACGGCCTTCACGGCGCCGTCGGGTCTGCGCTCCACGCGCAGTGTCATGTCCTCGACCGGCCGTCCGGGCGCGCCGAGCAGCGGAAAGTACGGCAGCGTGACCGAGGGTGCGGCCTTGCGCTCGCTCGATGCGGGGCGCACCAGCGCATGCGGAACGAATTCCGCGGCACCGTTCTGCACACGCAGGTCGCCGAGGTCGCGCCGCTCGAGTCCCCGGTAGACCTCGACCGGCAGATCCGTCGAGTAGATCGCGCCTTTGCCTTCCAGCGTGAATTCGGCGGAACGCGCGAATTCCGGCGCCTGCGCCGGTTGCGCAAGCGCTGCCGATGCAGCGAGCAGCGAAACGAGCAAAAGCGGTTTCATTGCGATTCCCCTTCCTTGCGCGGCGGCGGAACCGGCGCAAAGTAGCCGATCACGAGCAGCAGCACTCCGACGCCGAGGAACGACACGATGCGCTCGATCCCGCTGATCTTCGAAAGATCGACGATGAAAAGCTTCACGACGACCACGGCGAGCAGCGCCGCACCGCAGACCCACAGCGGCCGGATGCGCCGGCGATTCGAAAACACCATCGCGCCGAGCGCAAGCAGCGACCAGAACACCGAGAACGAAGTCTGCACGAGCGTCGAGCGCAGCATCGCTTCCAGGCGGAACGGGACATCTGCATAGTGATGCAGCGACCGCAGCAGCACGCCGTTCGCCCAGATGAATCCGGTGGCACCGAGCAAGATGGGTGCGCTGCGGATCGCTTGCTGTAGCGCCGCGGGCGGATCATTGCGCAGCAGCGCGCGTTGCCAGGTAAGGTAGATGACCGCGATCAGCGCGATCGACAGGTCGAGCGGATTGAGGAGCGGCACATACGGCAGCGGCGCCGGATCGCCGTTGCGCGCGAAATTGATGTACAGCACCCAGAACCAGAGCGTTAGCATGATCGGCGCGAGCGCATAGGCGAGATACAGGCGCAGGTGCGGTTCGAGCGGCCAGTGTCTCGGCTCGCGGCGCGACGCAATCCACGCGGCCAGCAACGCCGGGACGAGCGGCCGGCCGATGTCGGCCCAGATCCTGCCCTCGCCGACGGCGGTGTCGATCTGCCACGCGCACTCCCACCCGAGGACGATCGCGAGCAGCCACAACGCCACGCAATGCGAGGCGGATGCAAGCGCGCGCACGACATCGTCTTCCACCTTCGCGAGCACCCAGTAGAAGGCGAGGAACGCCACCGGCCAGGCAACGAAACCGAAACCTGCGAACGGGTGCGCAAACGCTTCCGGCCACATCGCCGTCCAGAGCACCATGACCGGCAGCAGCACGAGCGCGCCATACGCTGCAAGGGTCCACTGAAGGCGGCGATGAGCGAGCACGAACAGCAATGACGTGCCAGCGGCGTACAGCAGCTGGATGCCCGGGCTCCAATCGCGTCGCACGAACGCATGGATTTCGTACCAGCCGGTGCCGAGCCACCACGCCGTTCCCCAGGCAAGCAGAAGCGCCGAAAGAACGCTCGACCCGCTGCCGGTACGCGTGCGCTCCAGGTACAGGGCGCAGAACAACCCCGACAGCGCGATCGTCATGCCGCCGAGAAAGCCGCTGTTCAGCACCGCGAGCGCGGCCGTATACCCCTGCAGGTCGGACAGAAACGCGATGCCGGCAGCAGGCTGCAACGCGAGGCCGAGCCAGCGCGGCAGCCAACGATTCTGCCGCGTGCCGACCCAGAGCGCCGCGGCGCCTTCGAGCGCCCAGGTCGCTGCGGTCCAGCGACCGTCGAACGCGAGCGGGATGGCCAGCGTGGCAAAAGCCAGGCCGAGCGCGACGAAGCACTCGACGAGCAGTTGCAAGGACTCGCGCTGGCGCCTCCAGAGCTGGTGCGCGAGAACGCAATAGAAAGCGCCCAGCGCGACCGCGCTCCATGCGGCGCCATATTCGATTTCCTTCACCATGCCGAACTGCAGCCCGGCGGCAACCAGCGGGTTGCCGAACACCAGGATGTTGTCGACCGGGTCCTTCAAGCTCGGTGCGCGCCGTAACGCATACAGCACTGCAATGGCGACGTAGAGCAGGAAGAACGCGATGAGGAACGGCTCGGTCGTCGCGAAATGCTCGGGACGGTACTCTTCGGCGCCCCAGATCGCGCCGATGCCGAACGTGAACGCGAACGCGAGCAGGTTCAACGCACGCCAGGCCTTGTACCAGGCGATGACGAGGACGCCGATGTCGAGCACGAGATAGAAGCCGAACAGCATCACGTGGCTTCCCTGCCCAGTGGAGGCGAGCAGCGGTGCCAGGAATCCGCCCGAGACGCCGGCGATCGCGAGCGCGCGCGAGTCCTGCGCTACTGCCAGGACCGCAGAAGCGAGCGCAATCGCTACGAGAAGCACGAACGCGAGCTGCGGCGGCACCAGGTGCCAAAGGCGAAACGCACCGAAGACGACGAGGTACAACACGCCGACACCACCGCCTTGCAGGACCAGGCCATAGCCGCCCGCGCGCTCGCGCAGCCTCCAGCCCAACACGAGCATGACGATCGCGCCGATTGCGACGCCGATGAGCCGTACGTGAATCGGCACGTCGACATGCTCCGCGGCGTAGCGCACGAGGAACGCAACGCCGAAAAACAGGATCACTACACCGACGCGCACCAGCGCATTGCCGCCGGTGAGCCATTTCCATACGGCATTGGGCTCGGCAGGAGGCGCGGCCGGTTCGGGCGCGGGCGTGACCTCGGCCGTTGCGAACGCAGCCGGTGCGGGTTCCACAACCGGCTCAGGGACCGGACGCTCTTCGAAGACCGGTACGGGAACGACCGGCTCGACCGGCATGGCGGGTGCAGCACTTGAAACCGCGATCGCAGACCCGCCCAGCCGGACGATCTCGGACTCGAGATGCGCGACCCGTCGCGACAGCAAGCGCAACTCCTCTTTCAGCAGCGGCGGGTCGCCGCGATCGAAAGCCGCGTCGCGAAAAGGCGCTTCCGCGCCGGTGACCGCCGCTTGCGCATTCTCGGCCGGCGACTTGGTCTTTTTCAGCCAATGGCCGAGCCAGGCGCCCGCCGCGCAGCCGATCGCCGCGCCCCAGAATTCGCCGATGCCGGCGCCGACGAACAAGCCCAGGATTGCAAACGCGATGACCATGTTCCCCCTCCCCTAGCTCACTGCTTCGAAGGCGCCCCCAGGCGCTCGAGCTTCTCGCCGCGCATGCCTGTCAGCAGGCATTCCCCATCCGCTGCGACGCGGAATTCTCCGTACCTTGCGCGCTCGTAGATTTTTGCGTGGCCTTCCTGGAAGAAGAACGCGTTGGTCGCGAACTTCACCTCGTCGGCGCGCACGCGGTAGCGGATGCGCAGCTCGTCCGCCGCGAGCGGAGTGCCGTCGTCGAAACGTTTGAACTTTGCCACTCCGCGCTCGTCGACCTGCAGCACGATGCGTCCGTCGCCGAGTCCTTCCTTCGGCCGGCGTCCGAACGCGTCGTCCGACGCCCGGAAGCGCAGCGCCATGTAGTCGCCCTGCATCAGCGAGCGCGGGTCGACCGGGGCGAGCTCGAGCAATGCGATGCGCCCATCGGCAATCAGGCGCTCGCGACTGTAGATCGAGAAATTCGCCAGGCCGAGCACCGCGAGTCCTGCAACGATCGCGATCGTCTTACGCATGGGGCACCTCTTCGGACTTCGATGCAGGCCAGTAACGAAGCAGCGCGAGCCGCGCCGCGAGCAGTGCCACGCCGGTAGCCGCGAGCACCGCCGACTTTTCCAGCAGCGTGATCTGCAGCGAGTAGTAGTAATGCGAAAGGTAGCCGAGCATCGCGATAATGCCGAGCCCTGCGAGGATCCGGTTGCCGTTCGCAAAGCCGATGACGAGCAGTGCGGCGGCCGGGCCGATGCCTGGCGCCTTCAGCGTCGCGAGTGCCAGGATCAGCGCGCCCGCGAGCGCGATCCTGCCCTGCGCGGATTCGAGCGGCACGTGCTCGCGCGCGAGCAGCTGCACGACGGCCCACAGCAGCGCCGCAGCGGTGAGCGCGGCGCCGATCCAGATGCCGATCAGCCCGCCGGCCGGAGGCCCGGGGTGGTCGAGAATCCGCCGGATCGAGAACTCGCCGTGGACGAACACTGCGACCATGACGGCGGCGAGCGCGAGCCCATAGCCGCCCGCCCGGACGAGTGTCGCGTGCTTGGCAAGATCGAACTCCTTCAGCCACACCCAGGCGAACGCCGCGAGAACGAGCGCCGGGGTAAACGCGGAAAGGCCGCCGTCGGCGAGCGCGAGCGCAAGCGCGCACACGCCAGTCCAGGCCGCCCATACGCGATGCAGGTAATTCGGCACCAGCCAGAAGAGCGCGGCCTGAACGCCCGCCATCACGAAGGCGACCGGCCCGACGCTCTTGCCGATGGCATCCGCAATGCCAAAGATGATCAGCGCCTGGCCGGCCAGGCTGACCGCGAAAGCGAACTGCCCGGCGAAATCGTGCTCGGGAAACTTTCTGAACAGCATCGCCGCTACCGCGCACGCACCGGCCCCGAGGACGAGCGCTGCAGCCGCGTTCTTGAAGATGAAGCTCATTGCGAGGCCGACAAAAAACAGCAGGAACAGCGCGCCGAACCACCCTGCCACGCCCAGCATCACGCGCACGAACCAGGGCGAGCGCACGCTCAACTCGGGCGACACGCCCTGCACCAGCCCGGCCTTCAGCAGGTCGGCCCAGACCTGGTCGGCTTTCATTTGACCTCCTCTGCGGCGACCGACTTCAACCACCACGCGCCCGCCGCCGAGATTCCAATCACCAGCAGCCCGACGAACAGGAACGCACCGGCGTCGAAGCGGAAGAAATGCCGGATCACGACAGTGCTCACGACGACCACTACCGAAAGCACGCCGCCCGCGAGCACGAACAGATCCTTCACCTTGTGCCGGTAGAGAATGTAGGCCGCCGCCATCCAGGCGAGCCAGGCGGCGACGCCCCCGACGGTATGCCGGCTCACGATGTCGGTCACCGCGAGCGCGGTGGCAAAGCCGCCGCTCGCGGTCGCCAGGATCCGCACGCTCCAGCGTTCGCGCAGCCATTGGATGCCGGAGAGCGCAAGCCCTTCCCACACCACGAGCGCGACCGTGTTGAGCGCGAACAGCAGCCAGAGCTGGCGCGAGCTGCCCGCAAAGAACCAGAGCGGCCCCGGCATCGTCCCCAGGTACAGAAGCGCGGCGAGATTCACGAGCAACAGCCAGAACAGCCACAGCGCCGGAAAGCGCGCTACCAGCGCCCATGGAAGGACTGCAAGCGCCCAGACCGCGAACAGCTCGAATGTGTCGGCGCCGGTCTGGTAGGTCTGGCCGATCAGCGCGAAGAGCGCCCCGGTGAAGAGCGCCGCGCCGAGCAGCGCCGCCTTGCCCGCGATGCGATCTACTCCGAGGCGCCAGACTGCGACGAGCGTGACGACGAGCAGCACCTCGGCGAGCGCGAACTTGGCCATGCGGCCGAGATCGTTCCAGTTGAACGCGAGGAAAAAAATTACGCCCGCAGCGACCAGCAGCGTCCCCCCGAAGAGCAGCAACCGGTCGAGGAACTGGCGCCACGCGGCCGCATCCGGGAGCACGCCCGAGACCTCGAGCGCGCGGCGCAAGTCGCGCGGTGCGATGCGGCCTTCTTCCGCCCAATCCAGGACTTCGTTTCTTGCCTGCATGTCGCCCCCTATCTCCAATCGCCCCGCAGCGCTAAAACGTTCGCCTGCAATGCGTCGGGTGTCGCCGCTGCCGCCGGTACCGGTGCGCCGACAGCGAGCCCGATCTTTGCGAACGGCCGCAGCCGCCACGGCTTGCTCATCGCCGCTCCGTCCTTGCGCGAGAAGAAGCTCCCCCAAAGCCCGCGCAGCGCAATCGGCACGACCGGCACCGGATCGGCTGCAAGGATTCGCAGGATACCCGGCCGGAACGGGTAGAGATCGCCCGTATCGGTGATGCGGCCTTCCGGGAAGATGGCGACGACATCCCCTTCGCGCAGCGCCTTGGACACGTCGGCGAAAGCCCGCTCCATCATTGCAGGATCCTGCTTCGCCGACGCGATCGGGATCGCCTTGCCGGTGCGGAATACGAACGACAGCACCGGAATGCGGAAGATCTGGTGATCCATGACGAAACGCACCGGGCGCCTGCAGGCCGCCGCGATCACCAGCGCATCCACGAAGCTGACGTGGTTGCAGACCAGCACCGCCGGCCCATCGTCCGGGATCCGGTCCAAGCCGCTTTTCTCGAGGCGATAGATCGAATGAATCAGCATCCAGACGATGAACCGCATCAGGAACTCGGGCACCAGCGTGTAGATGTAGAGCGCGACGAGCGCGTTCAGCAGCCCGACGACGAGATAGAGCTGCGGCAGCGTCAGCCCCGCCTGCAGCAGCAGCGCCGCCATGATCGACGCGACCACCATGAAGAGCGCGTTCAGGATGTTGTTCGCTGCGATGATACGGGCGCGGTGCGATGGTTCGCAGCGCAGCTGGATCAGCGCGTAGAGCGGCACGCTGTAGAAGCCGGCGAAGAGCGCAAGCAGAAAAAGATCTGCCATCACGCGCCAGTTGCCATGATCGGCGACGAATGCGCCGATCCCGGCGAGGCCGGCGGGCGTCATGTCGGCGCTCGCGAGCCACAGATCGATCGCGAACAGCGTCATGCCGATCGAGCCGAACGGCACCAGGCCGATCTCGACCTTGTGACCCGAGAGGCGCTCGCAAAGCAGCGACCCGACGGCGATGCCGATCGAGAACACCGCGAGCAGCAGCGTGACGACGTTCTGGTCGCCGCCCAGCGTTTCTTTGGCAAACCCAGTGAAGGTGGTGAGGAAGATCGAGCCGAAGAACCACAGCCACGAGATCCCCAGCATCGACAGGAACACCGTGCGATTGGTGCGGGCGTGCCCGATGTTGGCCCAGGTCTCGCTGACCGGGTTCCAGTTGATGCGCAGGCCCGGGTCGGATGCAGGCGAATGGGGAACGAATCCTGCAGCGAGGCGCCCGACCACCGCGAGCGCGATCGACACGCCTGCCACCCAGTGCGGCCCGCTACCCGGCAGCGCGACGAGCGCGCCGCCGACGATCGTGCCGACGAGGATCGCGACGAACGTGCCCATCTCGACCATGCCGTTGCCGCCGGTGAGTTCCTCCTCCGTAAGGTGCTGCGGCAGATAGGCGTACTTCACCGGGCCGAACAGCGTCGAGTGCAATCCCATCAGGAACACGCCGGCGAACAGCAGCGAGACGATCTGCCAGACGAAGCCCGCGGCGATCGCCAGCATGATCGCGATCTCGAGGTTCTTGACGAAGCGGATCAGCGCGCCCTTCTCGAAGCGGTCGGCGAGCTGGCCGGCGGTGGCGGAGAACAACACGAACGGCAGGATGAAGATGCCGCCGATCACCGCGCCTGCCGACTTCGGATCCATTCCGCCCCACTGCGCTGCGCTGTAGGTCGCGAGCACCGTGAACGCGAACTTGAACACGTTGTCGTTCGCCGCGCCGAAGAACTGCGTCAGAAAGAACGGCAGGAAGCGGCGCTCGGCGAGCAGTCGAAACTGGCTTCTCTCGCTCATCGGTCAGCCCTCGGTCCGAACGTAATCGAGGACCGTCGCCAGCGTTTCCTCGAGCACTTCGCGATTGATCCGCAGGTACACTTCGCGGCCCTCCCGCTGCGCGTCCAGCACCCCGGCCTGGCGCAGGATCTTCAGATGGTGCGACACCGCCGGGCGCGACAGCGTCGCGACCTCGGCGATCTGGCCGACGGTCAGCCGCTCCCCCTTCTCGAACGTGAGCAGGATGCGCTGGCGGTGCTCGTCGCCGAGCGCGACGAATACCTTGGCGAGCGCGCGCCACTCCTTCGGGATCGTGCGCATGTAGTTGCGTTTCACCGGCCGGCATTCATGTTCATATGTCTAAACATTTCGACATAAAGATCGGGCTTTGTCAAGTGCACGGATGTTGCGGCGCGGCAGCGGCACGCGGTAGAGTAGCGCTCATCCCCTGATCGGCAAGGAAATTCCCATGATTTTGCGCGACAAGTTCTATATCGGCGGCCAATGGGTCGCGCCCTCCTCCAAGGAAACGATCGACGTGCATGCTACCGGCGACGGCGCGGTGATGGGCAAGGTGCCGGCCGGAGCCGCGCCGGACATCGAAGCGGCGGTCGCCGCAGCGCGCGCTGCGCTCGACGGCTGGAGCGCGACCCCGGTCGAGAAGCGCGCCGAATATCTGCAGAAGATTTCGGACGGACTGAAGGCGCGCGCCGACGAAATCGCCAGGACCATCTCGCAGGAAGTCGGCATGCCGCTGAAGATGTCGACCCGTATCCAGGCAGGACTGCCGATCGCGGGTTTCGCCAACTATGCGAGGCTCGCCAGGGAATTCAAGTTCGAGGAGCGCGTCGGCAACTCCCTCGTGATGCGCGATCCCGTCGGCGTAGTCGGCGCGATCACGCCGTGGAACTATCCGCTCAACCAGATCACGCTGAAAGTGGCGCCGGCACTCGCCGCCGGCTGCACCGTGGTGCTGAAGCCGTCCGAGATCGCGCCGTTCAACGCATTCATCCTCGCTGAAGTGATCGATGCGGCCGGATTGCCGAAGGGCGTGTTCAATCTCGTCACCGGATTCGGTCCTTCCGCGGGCGAAGCGCTCGTCAATCATCCGCAGGTCGACATGATCTCGTTCACCGGCTCGACTCGCGCCGGCAAGCGCATCTCCGAGCTGGCGGCGCAGACCGTGAAGCGCGTTGCGCTCGAGCTTGGAGGCAAGAGCGCCTCGGTCGTATTGGACGATGCCGACCTCGCTACGGCAGTGAAGAGCACGGTGAACATGTGTTACCTGAACTCCGGCCAGACCTGCACCGCGCTGACCCGCATGCTGGTGCCCGAGTCGAAGTACGAGGAGGCGGCGAAGATCGCTGCCGAAGTGGCGAAGGGATTCACTCCCGGCGATCCGTTGTCGGAGGCGACTCGCCTTGGACCGCTCTCTTCGCAGATGCAGCTCGATCGAGTGCGCGGCTATATCCAGAAAGGTCTGGCAGAAGGCGCGGAGCTCCTCACCGGCGGGGCAGATGCGCCCGAGGGCGTGCCGGCGGGCGGCTACTACGTAAAGCCCACCGTGTTCGGCAAGGTAAAGCCGGGCTCGACGATCGAGCAGGAAGAGATCTTCGGACCGGTGCTGTCGATCGTCACGTACAAGGACGAGGAAGACGCGGTGCGGATCGCGAACGACACCATCTACGGACTCGCCGGAGCAGTGTGGTCGAAGGACGAGCAGCGCGCCCAGAAGGTCGCGCGCCGCATCCGCGCAGGACAGGTCGACGTGAACGGCGGCGCCTTCAACATGAATGCGCCGTTCGGCGGCTTCAAGCAGTCCGGCCATGGCCGCGAGGCCGGCGTCTACGGGCTGGAGGAGTTCCTCGAGTACAAGTCTCTGCAGCTGAAGGGGTGAAGAGAATGCGCGCGCGTTCGATAGCAGCCGTTGCGGTCGCGGCGTCGTTGTTCGTGCCGCTTGCAGCGCTCGCCCAGAGTTGCCCGGAAAAGAACCTCAACTACTGGCAGTCGTTCACCGCCGGCGGAGAGTCGGACATCTCGGCGCGGCACCAGCAGATCGTGCTGAAGAAGCGCTGCCCGGCGATCGAAACCGTGATTCAGTACAAGCCCGGCGCCGGCGGCGCGCTGATGTGGTCGCAGATGAATTCGCTGCCGGGCGACGGCTATAACATCGTCGGCATCAACCTGCCGCACATCGTGTTCCAGCCGCTCGAGGGCAACGTCCAGTACAAGACCGAAGACGTCACGCCGGTTTTCTGGTTCCACTACACGCCGGATGCGCTCGTCGTGCCCGAGACGAGCTCGATCAAGTCGTTCCAGGACTTCGTCCGCGCGGCCAAGGCGGAGCCGGGAAAGCTTTCGCTCGGCGGCTCGGGCCTCAACTCGGCGAATCATGCGGCGCACGAGCGGCTGAACGCGGCGTTCGGCGTCAAGACGACGTATGTCCCGTTCAAGGGCACGGGCGAGATGACCACCGCGGTGATCGGCGGGCATGTCAGCGGCGCGATCTCCTATACCGCGTTCGCGGTCAACAACAAGGGCAAGGTCCGGGCGCTCGCCGTCGCGATGGAGAAGCGCCATCCGCTTCTTCCGGACGCGCCTACGTTCAAGGAGCTCGGCGTGGATTGGATCGACGGCGCCTACCGCGGGATCGGCGTGTCGAAATCCACGCCCCCGGAAACGAGGAAGCGACTCTCGGATCTCTGGGCCGCGCTCAACGACGATCCCGAGATGAAGGAGCTCGCCGCGAAGAGCGGCTTCGAGCTCGTCAACGTCGGCGTAGACAAGATGGACGGGTTCATGAAGGAGCGGACCCGCATCTATACCGACGCCGCCAAGCGCATGGGAATCACGAAGTAGCCGTGCGCGCGCCGGTCATCGATCCGGCGACCTGGCCGCTCGACCCGGAAGTCGCTTTTCTGAACCACGGCTCGTTCGGCAGCTGCCCGCGCGCGGTGCTGCAGCTGCAGCAGCAGCTGCGCGAGCGGCTCGAGCGCCAGCCGGTCCAGTTCTTCATGCGCGACCTGGAAGCGATGGTCGACGCGGCGCGCGCTGCGCTGGCGCAGTTCGTCGGCGCGGACGCGGACGATCTGGTGTTCGTGCCGAACGCGACCGTCGGCGTCAACACGGTGCTTCACTCGCTGCGCTTCGCGCCCGGCGACGAGCTGCTGGTTACGGATCACGAATACAACGCCTGCCGCAACGCGTTCGAGCATGCGGCCGAGCGAAGCCGCGCGCGGGTCGTCGTGGTTCCCCTGCCCTTCCCGTTGCGCGGCGCCGAAGAGATCATTGCCGCGATCCTCGAGCGCGTAACGCCGCGCACCCGGCTTGCGCTGATCGACCATGTCACGAGCCAGACCGGCCTCGTGATGCCGATCGAGACGCTGGTCAGGGAGCTGCACACGCGTGGCGTCGATACGGTGGTCGACGGCGCACATGCGCCCGGCATGGTGCCGCTCGATTTGCGCCGCATCGGCGCCGCGTACTACACCGGCAATTGCCACAAGTGGCTCTGCGCACCGAAAGGCGCAGCGTTCCTCTACGTGCGGCGCGACCGGCAGCATCTTGTGCGCCCGCTCGTCATCAGCCACGGCGCAAATTCCGAGCGCACCGACCGTTCGCGCTACCTGATCGAATTCGGCTGGACGGGGACCGGCGATCCCACGGCTTCGCTCTGCGTCCCCGAGGCGCTGCGCTTCATGGAATCGCTGCTGCCCGGAGGCTGGCCGGAGGTGATGCGGCGCAACCGCGAGCTTGCGCTCGCGGCGCGGCGCATCCTCTGCACAGCGCTTGCGATCGAGCCCCCGGCGCCGGAACAATTGATCGGCACGCTGGTTTCGGTTCCGCTTGCGGATGGGAAAGGCGCGCGCACGCCGGATGCGTTGCATCTCGATCCGCTGCAGGAACGGCTGCTCGCGGAGCATGCGATCGAGGTGCCGGTCATTACCTGGCCGCGCTGGCCGCGACGCCTGTTGCGCATTTCAGCGCAGCTCTACAACTCGGTACCGCAATACGAGCGGCTCGCCGCGGCGCTGCGAACGATTCAGTAGGCGATCTCGAGGATTTCGAGCAGATCGTCCTTGCCGCGCACCGGCCGCGGATTGGTGGCGATCGGTCCGGTTCCGTCCCAGGCTGCAGCAATCGCAGGAAGCTCGTCGTGCGCGATGCTGACGTCGCGCAGCCGCACCGGCTGCCCGAGCGAGGCGACGAAACGGCGCATGACTTCGCCGGCCGGTTCACCGGCGCCGCCGAACGACTCGCTCACCTGGACCTGGCGCGGCGCACTGGCCGACGCGTTCCAGGTCAGCACGGCCGGAAGCGTTACGCAGGACGTGATGCCGTGCGGAACGCCGCGCCCGCCGCCAAGCAGGTAGCCGATGCCGTGGCTTGCACCATAAGGAATGCCCGCCATGGTGGCGATGCGCGAGAGCCACATGCCGTGCTGCGCGAGGCTGCGTGCCTCGAGATCTCCCGCATCGCGACGGATGCGCGCGAGCGAGTCCGCAAGCAGCCGCATCGACTCGCGGTTGCAGCCATCGGCGATCGGTGCAACGCGCACCGAGCACCATCCTTCCACGGCGTGATCGACTGCGCGCATCCCGGTCGAGAGCAGCAGGTCGATCGGCGTCTCGAGCGTCGCTGCGGGATCGAGGATCACGGCTTTCGGCACCGCGAGCGGATGCGAGTACATCTGCTTGACGTGGCGCTGCAGGTCGGTGACGCCGGCGCTCGTGTAGAACTCTGCCGCGGAAAGCGTGGTCGGGATCGCGATCATGCGCAGCGGCTGGGGGTCCATGCTCCACGCGCTCGCTTCCGGATTGGCGCCGCCGCGCACGCCGGCCAGAGCCGACAGTTCCTGCACCGTACGCGCCCCGCGCCAGATCGCGAGGAACATCACCTTGGTCGCGTCGATGACCGATCCGCCGCCGATCGCGACGACGAGATCGGCGCGCGACGCGCGCAGCGCCTCGGCGCCCGCGATCACCGCCTCGCGCGGGCTGTGCGCAGCGATCGCATCGAACTTGCCGGCGAACCGCTCGCCCAGCGCGGCAACGATGCGGCCGACCAGCGCGCCGTTCGTGATCGAGCGCGTCGTCGTGACGAACACGCGCTGCGCGCCGGCCCGCTTGACTTCATCGACGAGTGCATCGGCCGCCGGCTTGCCGTAGATCACGCGCTCCTGCGCCGGCCAGTGATGAATTCCAAAGAGCAAAGAAAGGGGTACGTCCCTATTTTTCCGCCGCGGCTATACTAGCATCGCCACTCCGGAGAGATCCCCATGAACACGCAGCAACTGCTCGACCTTCACGGCCGCAACGCGATCGTCACCGGCGGCTCGCGCGGCCTCGGATTGCAGATCGCCGAAGCGCTCGGCGAGATGGGCGCGAAGCTCGCGCTCACCGCGAGAAAGAAGGACGAGCTCGACGAAGCCGTCGCGCATCTGGGCAGGAAGGGAATCGAAGCCACCGCGTGGCCGTGCGATCTCGGCAAGCGCGAGCAGATCCTGCCGATCGTCGATGCAATCCTCGCGCGCTACGGCAAGATCGATGTGCTCGTCAACAATGCAGGCGCTGTCTGGGCGGCGCCTGCCGAAGAGCACCCGCTCGAAGCGTGGAACAAGCTGGTTGCGCTCAACATGACCGCCAACTTCGTGCTCTCGCAGGCGGTCGCGACCAAATCGATGATTCCGAACCGCTGGGGCCGGATCGTCAACGTGGCGTCGGTCGCCGGCATTACGGCGAGCGACCCTCGTGTCGTGCGAACGATCTCGTATAACGCAACCAAGCATGGCGTCGTCGGATTGACGCGCCAGTTCGCGGCAGAGTGGGGCGTACACGGCATCACCGTCAACGCGATCTGCCCGGGATTCTTTCCGTCGAAGATGACGAGCGTGATGCTCGGCGAGACGGGAAAACTCGTGCTCGAGGGCACGCCCACCGGTCGTCTCGGAAACGAAGAGGATCTTAAGGGCCTCGCGGTGCTGCTCGCGTCGGAAGCGTCGCGGCACATCACCGGGCAGGTCATCGCCGTAGACGGCGGAGCGAGCGTGATCTAGACGGCGCGCGACTCGAACGACCGCCGGCCCGTCCACAACCAGGCGAGCCCGGCAAACTGGATCGCCCACAGGACCCCGAGCGCCCACGGATAGGCTTGCGGCGCGTAGCCGGCGGGCGTCTGCGGCCACTGGTTAAGCACGATTCCCACGGCCCATTGGCCGCTGAACATGCCGATGAACACGAACACGTTCAGAGCGGTGTTCACGCGGCCCGCCATTTCCTTCGGGTAGCGCCGCGCAAGCAGCGGGTACGACAGCACCGCTCCCGTTGAGCCGCAAAAGAGGATGCTCCATAGCGCAAGCGCACCGGTTCGCACGCCGAGCGCGAGCAGCAGAAGGCAGAGCGACGACGCCGCGATGCCGCCGGCAAGCAACGGTACCGTGCTCTGGCCGCGCCGGGACATCACGTCGGCGGCGCGACCGAACGCGACATAGCCGGCGATCATCGCCAGGCTGAACGCAAGCAGCGCGCGCGCGATCTCGGCCTGGGAGTACGCTGCGACGTCGCGCAGCCATGTCGCCACCCAGAGCGTGCCCAGCGAGACGGCGGCCATCTGGCTCGCGCCGATGCAAAGCGCCGCGCGCCAGAATGCCGGGTCGCGGGCGATCGTGGCATAGCCGCGCAGTTGCCCGGCGAGCGTCTCCCCGTGCCGCGCCGGCGTGCGCTCCGGAACCACGAGAAACAGCGTCAGGCTGACGCCCAGCGTCAGCGCGACGATCCCGTAGAACACTTCGCGCCAGTGCAGCACCCGCAACAGCAGCTCGAGCGGCACGGTGGCGGCCAGCGCACCGAGCATGCCCGAAGCGAACGCGATTCCATTCATCGTCGCCATGCGCTCCGCCGGATACCAGAGCGCGAACGCGGTCAGCGATGACATCAGGCAGCCGGACACGCCGAGGCCAATCACCGCGCGAGCGGCGACCAGTTGTCCAGCCGACGGCGCAAGCGCAAACCACAGCCCGCCCGCCGCGGCTACGAGCAGCAGCGTCGCGTTGACCCGCCGCGGCCCGTAGCGATCGAGCAGCACGCCGAGCGGCAGCTGGAACGCGGCGAACGCGAAGAAGTAGATTCCGGTGAGGAGCCCCAGCCCGCCGGCCGTGAGGCCGAACTCGCGCGCAAGGTCGGGACCGATCAGCGCGTTGACCGAGCGGTAGACGTACGAAACGAAATACCCTGCCAGGAACGGCAGGGTGACGCGCAGAAAAATAGGGTGCGTCCCTATTTTTCCAGGCCGCCGACGTAAAACCGGTTCCAGGTCGGCGCGATGACGACCTCGTTCACGCAGGTTCGCGCCGGCATCGTGGCGACGAACAGGATCGCGGCACCGAAATCTTCAGGCTGCGCCATGCGCGCGCGCTCTTCCGCCGTCGGCGGCACGGGCCGCTTCTCCATGATCGGGGTCGCCACCTCGCCCGGCAGGATCGAAGTCGCGCGGATGCCGTTCACGCACTCTTCCATGTTGATCGACTCGGTCACCGCGATCACCGCGCGCTTCGTCGCGTTGTAGGCCGGGCCGGTCAGCACGCTGGCGTAGCGCCCTGCCCACGAGGAGATGTTGATGATCAGGCCGTCCTTGCGCGCCCGCATGCCCGGAATCACCGCGTAGCAGCAGTAGAAGAGCCCGTCGAGGTTGATCCTGACGACGTCGTCCCAGCCTTCGAGTGCCATCGTCTTGAAGTTGCGTTTCGCGCCGCCGATGTTGGTGCCCGCGCTGGTCACGAGAATGTCGATCCGCCCATGCCGCTTCTCGATGTCGGCCGCCGCGCGCGTTACCGCGCCTTTGTCCGAGACGTCGAGCTGGATCGCCTCTGCGCTGCCGACCGACTTGAGTTGCGCCAGTCCGGATTCGTTGGTGCGCTGCGTGCGGCCGGAGATCACCACCCGGGCGCCGGCTTTTGCGAGCTCGAGCGCGCCGGCGAGGCCGATGCCGCTGCCGCCGCCGGTGATCCACGCGACTTTCCCGTTCAGCTCAGCGCCGGGCATATTGCGTCGCGCCGAAAAGGTTCTCTTTCTGCTCCTGCGTCATCTGGGTGCGCCGCCGGTCGGCGAGCACCTGCAGCGCGCGCTGCACCGCGGGACGCTCGAGAATCGCATCGCGCCAGCGCTTCAGCAGCGGGTACTCGTCGATCACCACGCCCTGGCGCTCGGGAAAGCGCAGCCACGGCACGGTGGCCATGTCAGCGATCGTGTACTCGTCGCAGGCGAGGTACTTCGATTCCTTCAGCTGCCGGTCGACCACGCCGTAGAGCCGATTGGCCTCGTTCTTGTACCGGTCCATCGCATACGGAATCTTCTCGGGCGCGTAACCGAGAAAGTGGTGCGCCTGGCCGAGCATCGGCCCGATGTGCCCCATCTGGAACATGACCCACTGCATCACCTGCCAGCGATCGCTCAGGCGCTTGGGCAGGAAACGGCCGGTCTTCGAGGCCAGGTAGAACAGCATCGCGCCCGACTCGGCGAGCGCGAACGGCTTGCCGTCGGGCCCGTCGGTATCGACCATCGCCGGCATCTTGTTGTTCGGCGAGATCTTCAGGAATTCGGGCTTGAATTGGTCGCCGGCGCCGATGTCGATCGGGTGCACGCGGTATGGCGTGCCGGTTTCTTCCAGCATCATGTGGACCTTGTGCCCGTTCGGTGTCGGCCAGGTGTAGAGCTCGATCATTTTGTTTACGCCAGTTTGACCAGCTGTTTGCCGAAATTCTCGCCCTTGAGCAGCCCGATCAATCCCTTGGGCGCGCGCTCCAGTCCCTCGAGGATCGACTCGCGGTACTTCAGTTTCCCGGCGATCACCAGCTCGAGCAAGGCCTGGTTCGCTTCCGGATAGCGCTCCTGCCAGTCGAACACGATCATCCCCTGCACCTTGATCCGGTTGACCAGGATCGAGCGGAACATCTTCACCCCGTACGACTCGGTCGAGTTGTAGTCGGAGATCAGGCCGCAGACGACGATCCTCGAGCGCAGGTTCATCAGCCGCAGCAGCGTGTCGAGGATCGGCCCGCCGACGTTCTCGAAGTAGACGTCCACTCCCTTCGGGCACGCCTCCTTCAGGCTGACGTACAGATCGCCCGACTTGTAGTCGACGCAGGCGTCGAAGCCGAGCGACCGGACGTAGTCGCATTTCTCCTTGCCGCCCGCGATGCCGACGACGCGGCACCCCCACGCTTTCGCGAGCTGGCCCACCACCATGCCGACTGCGCCGGAGGCCGCGGACACGACGACCGTCTCGCCGGGTTTCGGCGCACCGATTTCCTTCAGGCCGAAATAGGCGGTGCGCCCGGGCATGCCGAGACATCCGAGAAAGTAGGACAGCGGCGCTCGCGAGCCGTCCACCCGGGTCAGCATCTCGCCTTTGACGCAGCCGTAGAGCTGCCACCCCGCCGGCGCCGTGACCGTATCGCCGGGCTTGAACCGCGGATGGCGCGATTCGACCACTTCGCCGACCGTCTCGCCGGTCATCACCTCACCGAGCTCGACGCCCTTCACGTAGCTCTTCTGCTGGCTCAACCGTCCGCGCATGTACGGATCGAGCGAGAGCCACAGGTTCTTCACCAGCACTTCGCCTTCCTTCGGCGAAGGCGCCGGCGACTCGATCAGCTTGAAGTTGCTCTCGGTCACCGCCCCGGCTGGAAAGCTCGCCAGCGTCCAGGCCTTGTTCTGCGGCATGTCAGCCGAGCGCCGCGAAGCGCGCGAGGTGATGATCGGCGTCGCCGAACTGCTGCGCGATCATCGTCAGCCGGCGGAACGTGTGCGACACCTTGAGCTCCTCGCTCATGCCCATGCCGCCATGAAGCTGGATCGCTTCCTGGCTGACGTGACGGCATGCGTCCGCGATCTTGATCTTCGCAGCCGATACCGAGCGGGCGCGCTCGCTCGCGTCGGACGCCGTGTCGGCTTTCGACGCGGCGAGGCAGGCCATCGATTTCGCCTGCTCGTAGCTGATGTACATGTCGACGATGCGGTGCTGCAGCGCCTGGAACGTGCCGATCGGCACGCCGAACTGCTTGCGCGTCTTCAGGTATTCGAGCGTCGTGTCGCACGCGAATTTGATCGCCCCGACCGCTTCCGAGCAGATCAGCGCGGTCGCGAAATCGGTCGCTTCTTCGATCAGCGGGATCGCTGTACCGTCGGCACCCAGCAGCGCATCGCTCCCGACCTTCACCGACTTCAGCACGACGTCGGCGGCGCGCATCTCGTCCACCGTGCGATACGCCTTGAGCGACACGCCGGCGGCATCGCGAGGGACGACAAACAGGCTCACGCCCTTGTCCGTGCGCGCCGAGACGACCAGCGTCTCGGCCATCGGCGCGCCGAGCACCACGCATTTTTCGCCCGACAGCTCCCAGCCGTTCGCCGAGCGCACCGCTTTCGCCTGCACCCACGCAGGGTTGTAGCGCGCGCCTTTCTCGGTGTGAGCGAGAGCGAGCCGGACCTTTCCTTCGACGACGCCCGGCAGGATCGCTTTCTTCTGCGCGTCGTTGCCGGCGCGCGCGATCAGCCGTCCGGCGAGCACCGTCGGCAGGTACGGCTCTACGATGAGCGCGTCGCCGAATGCTTCCATCACGCCCATCAGATCGACCGCGCCGCCGCCGAATCCGCCGTGATCCGTCGAGAACGGGATTCCGGTCACCCCCATCTCGGCAAGCTGCGCGTAGACCTGCGGGCTCCAGCCCTCGGCGGAAGCGACCAGCTTGCGGCGCTTCTCGAACTCGTAGTCCTTCGACAGGAACCGGCGGACCGAATCCGCCAGCAGTTGCTGCTCTTCGTTGTAATCGAAGTTCATGGTTGTCTCACAATCCGAGCGTCATTTTCGAGATGATGTTGCGCTGGATCTCGTTCGAGCCGGCGTAGATCGACGCCTTGCGGAAATTGCAGTAGCGCGGCGCAAGTCCCGCGGTAAAGGCGTCGAAGCCAGCGTCGCCGTTGGAAGCCTCGAACGGCTGCGCAAGCGGCCCGACCGCCTGCATCATCAGCTCGGTCAGCGACTGCTGGATCTCGGTGCCGCGGATCTTCAGCATCGATACGTCCGCACCCGGCGGCTGGCCGCTGCGACGCATCTGGTCGAGGAAGCGCAGGTTGGTGATCTCGAGTGCCATCAGCTCCACCTCGACGCGCGAGATGCGGTCGCGAAAGCGCACGTCCTCGGAGAGCGGCTTGCCGTCGTCGCCGGGCTGCTGCGCGGCGAACTCCTTCAGCTTCGCGAGCTCGCGCTTCGACGCGCCGATGCGCCCGGTGTTCATGCGCTCGTGTCCGAGCAGGTACTTGGCCACCGTCCAACCCTTGCCTTCTTCGTAGACCAGGTTCTCGACCGGCACCTTGACGTCGTCGAAGAACACCTCGTTCACCTCGTGCCCGCCGTCCATCAGGATCAGCGGCCGCACGGTGATGCCCGGTGTCTTCATGTCGATCAGCACGAAGGAAATCCCTTCCTGCTTCTTCGCCAGGCTGGAGTCGGTGCGCACGAGGCAGAAGATCCAGTCGGCGACGTGCCCGAGCGTGGTCCAGATCTTCTGGCCGTTGACGACGTAGTGATCGCCCTCGCGCACGGCCTTGGTCTTGAGCGACGCAAGGTCCGACCCCGAGCCCGGTTCCGAATAACCCTGGCACCAGAAGTCGTCGCCGTTATAGATCCGCGGCAGGAAGCGTTGCTTCTGCGCATCGGTGCCGAAGCGCAGCAGCACCGGCCCGCACATCGAAAGCCCGAACGGGATCAGCGGCGGCGTTCCGGCGTAGCCGCACTCTTCCTCGAAGATGTAGCGCTGCACTACGTTCCAGCCGGTGCCGCCCCATTCCTTCGGCCAGGCCGGCGCGACCCATCCCTTCTTGGCGAGGATCTTGTGCCAGCGCATCAGATCCTCGCGCCCAAGCTCGTCGTAGTTCGCGATCTTGTCGCGCAGATCCTGCGGCAGGTTGGCGCTGAGCCAGCCGCGCACTTCGTCGCGAAACGCCAGCTCGTCCTTGGAATAGTTGAGGTCCATGCGAAGCCCTTTCTCACCCCCGGGGAACGCGGATTATCGCGCCATGCAGCGCTCTACGAAAGGGCTTTGCGTTGTTTCAAACGAAACGCGGATGCCCGTCAGCGACGATCCGGGTAGCTAACCGCCATCCCGGCACGCACGTCCTGCTGGATGCCGTATTGCGCGAACGGATAGCGAAAGCCGTTCTTCGCGAGCGCCTCCATTCCCGCGATTGCCTTTGCGACGTCCTGCGGCGGCAGCGCCATCAGCATTTCGTCGTCGAGCACTCCGCCGTAGCGCCGCTCCGCGAAGCAGGGGATCGAGAGACTCGGAGTCCGCGTCGCGAGCGCGCGTCCCCACGAATCCGCGCACGCGGATTCGCCCACCACGCTCCAGTCGAAGCGCTGGTAGCCCGACCATTGCAACCCGTTGATGAAGTAGATCATCGCGCCGGGCGTGGCGTAGAAGAGCGCGATGTCCGGCGGGTCGAGCCGCCCAGAGGCGAGCGGCGCCACCGCGAGCGCCTGGTATTTTCCGCGCGGCACCACATTCATCGCCGCTTGATGTTTCCCGGCGTCTTCGAGCGTCGCGAACCACACGCCCTTCATGTGCTGCCCGGAGTACCACTTCTCGTCCTGACCTCCGAGGCCCACCACCGAGCGGCACTGGTCGCCTACCAGATCCTCCGCGGTCACGCCGACGGTCCAGCCCAGTCGCGCCGCCTGCGCGACGATCTGGTCGAGCGTGTGCACGCTGCCTTTCGGCCGGCGGATTTTCGGGATCGCTTCCATCTCTGCCTTGGTCTCGAACAGCTTCATGCCGAACGGAATCGCGCGCAGCTTGAGAATCCGCTCCAGGTCGGCGGCAAGCGCCTTGCAGTCGATGCTCATTCGAAAACTCCTTTCTCTACACGGCGCCGAGGTACGCCTTCTCCAGCGCGCCCGCGGCGGCAATCTGCGCTGCGCTGCCTGAAGCGACGATTGCACCGCCGTCGATCACGTACGCCCGGTCGGCAAGCGCAAGGGCAAGACCCGCCATCTGATCGACGAGAAGAATCGTCGCCTCCTCCGCGCGCAGGCGATCGAGCGCGGCGAAAAGGTCGTTGATCACCTGCGGCGCGAGCCCGAGCGACGGCTCATCGAGCAGCAGCAGCCGCGGCTTCGCCATCAATCCGCGCGCGATCGCAAGCATCTGCTGCTCGCCGCCCGAAAGCAATCCGGCGCGCTGGTGCAGGCGCTCGCGCAGGCGCGGGAAGCGCTCGAGCATGCGCTCGATCTCCTCGGCCGGCACCTGCTTGCGCAGGAAGGCGCCGAGCTTCAGGTTGTCCAGCACCGAAAGCTCCGGGAATACCTGCCTTCCTTCCGGCACGAGCACGATGCCGTGCGCCACGACCTTGTGCGCCGGCAATCGCGAGAGGTCCGCGCCGTCGAACGCGATTGCGCCCTGCACCGGGCGATGCAGCCCGGACAGCGCACGCATCAGCGTCGACTTGCCTGCGCCGTTCGCCCCGAGCACCGCGACCATCTCGCGGCCGCGCACGTCGAAGTCGATCCCTTTGAGCACCGGCTCTGCGCCGTAGCCTGCGCGCAGTGCCAGGACGTCGAGCAGGTTGTCGCCGAGATCGCCGCTCGCGACGCGATGCGCGACCGGACGCCCGTGATCCTCGCCGAGATAGGCCTTCTTCACCGCCGGGTCCTCCTGCACGGCAGCGGGCGCACCGCGTGCGATCGGCGTTCCCGCATCGAGCACGACGACGTGGTCGGAGATGCCCATCACGACCGACATGTCGTGCTCTACGAGGACCACCGCAAGGCCGGCGTCGGCAATGCGCCGCAGCAGCCTTGCAAGGCGCTGCTTGTCCTCGCGCGCCAGCCCTGCCGCCGGCTCGTCGAGCAACAGCACGCTCGGCGAAGTTGCGAGCGCGCGCGCGATCTCGACGTGGCGCCGGTCGACATGCGGCAGGTCCGAAGCGCGCGCGTGCATGTCCGCGCGATAGCCGACGAACGCAAGCAGCGCTTCGGCGCGCGCCTCGCGCTCTTCGCGCGGCAACGCCGCGCGGCCAAGCCGGCCGCGCGCCTGCGCGATCACCAGGTTGTCGAGCACCGAAAGGCTGCCAAAGAGCTGGGAGGTCTGATAGGTGCGCGCGAGCCCTGCGCGCGCGATGCGCCATGCGGGCAGGCGCTCGAGCGCCTGCTCGCCGAGCCGGATCGTGCCGGCGTCCGGACGATAGAAGCCGCCGAGCATGTTCAGCACCGTGGTCTTGCCCGCGCCGTTCGGACCGATCAGGCTCGTCACGCTCGCGGGCGTCGCGGAGAACGCGACTCCGGTCGCGGCCTTGACGCCGCCGAACGCGATCGTCAGGTCCTCGACGCGCAAGGCGACGGCGCTCGCCGGGCGCACTGGCGGTGCCTCGCGCTCGGGCCGTGGCGGCGCGGCAGCGCGGCGCCTGCCGAGAAAGCGCGCGATCTCGCCGACCACGCCTTCGGGTGCGATCCACAGTACGGCGAGAAGCAGCGCGCCGAAGAACAGCAAGCGATACTCGGCGAGCCCGGCAAGGACTTCCGGCAACAGCACCACCAGCGCCGCGCCCGCCAACGGTCCCGTCACCGTGCCCGCGCCGCCGATGACCACGACGAGCACGAACAGGATCGATTGCGAGAACGTGAACGTCGACGGCGTGACGAAACCCGAAAGCGGCGCGAATAGCGCCCCCGCAAGTCCGGCGCAGGCCGCCGAAAGCGTGAACGCTACGGTTTTTACCGCGACCGGATTGAGGCCGATCGCCTCGGCGGCGGTCTCCGAGTCCTTGACGGCACGCATCGCCGCACCCCAGTTCGAATTCGACAGGCGCCAGCAGCCCAGCAGCACCGCTGCAGCGACCATGATCGCCGCGAGCGCAACGCCGCGCTCGCCGAACGAGTAGCCGAACCATGCAGGCGACGGAATCCCCATGATGCCGTTCTGCCCGCCGGTGACGCCGCGCCACTCGACTGCAACGTGCTCGACGATGAAGCCGAATGCGATCGTCACCATCGCGAGATACGGCCCGCGCACGCGAAGCGCGGGCAGCGCGAGCAACGCGCCGGTCAGCGCGGCAAGCAGGACCGCGAGCGGCAGCGCTACCCAGAAGCTCATCTTCGCCGCGGTCGTCAGCACCGCGACGCCGTACGCGCCCAGCGCGTAGAAAGCGACGTGCCCGAACGAAACCTGGCCGGTCAGCCCGAGCAGCACGTTCAGCCCCATCCCGGTGATCGCCATCAGCGCCAGCGTCGCCATCACGAACACGTAGTAGCTGTTCGCGACCGCCGTGAAGGCGAGCGCCGCCGCGAACAGCGCCGCGAGCGCGAAGAAAGGCGCGAGCCTCATACTTTCTTCACCGCGGCACGGCCGAAGATCCCGTTGGGCGCGATCGCGAGCGCGACGATCACCAGCGAGAACGTGACGATCTGCGTGTACGCCGACCCGAGAAGCGACGTGGTCAGCGCTTCCACCACGCCGAAGAGCAGGCCCGCGAGCATCACGCCCCACGCGCTGGTAATGCCGCCGAGGATCGCCACCGCGAAGGCCTTGAGGCCGAACACCGTCCCCATGTCCGAATGCACGTTGAAGAGCGGTGCGATCAGGATTCCGGCAGCGCCGGCGAACACCGTCGAGACCGCGAACGCAGCCGAGATCGCGACCGGCACGTTGATGCCGACGAGGCGCGCGGCATCCGGATTCTGCACGACCGCAAGCAGCGCGCTTCCGAGCCGCGTGCGCCGAGAGACGAGATGCATCGCCGCCGCGAGCCCGAGCCCGATCGCCGGAATGACTGCCTGCAGCGGCGAGACGCCGACGCCCAGCACTTGCGTCGAGCCGGTCGCCCACGGCAGCACGAATCCGCGCGGCTCCTTGCCGAACGTGAACAGCACGAGGTTATCCGCGACGATGCCGAGCGCGACCGTCGCCATCAGCCAAGCGTTCGAGCCGCGGCGCACGAATGGACGCACCGCGATCCATTCGACGATCACGCCATAGAGCGCGCACAGCGCAAGCGCGAGCATTGCCGCGCTCCAGAACGGCCAGCCGAGCGTCACCGCGAACGTGTAGGCGAACACCGCGCCGAGCATCATCGAGCTGCCCTGCGCGAAGTTCACCGTGCTCGACACTGCGTAGGTGACGTAGAACCCGAGCGCGAGCAGCCCGTACATGCTGCCCAGCCCGAGCCCCGAGATCAGCGCCGAGGTGATCAGCATCGGTCAAGAAAACGGCCGCGCATGGCGGCCGTCGTGCGAGCGCGGAGTTGCAGCCAGCCGACCGGCTACTTCTTCATGCCGACCGGCAGGATCTGGTTGTCGATGAATTGCGTCCAGACGTAGTCGTTCTCGTTCACCGCGTCGTGGTTGTCCGGCGTGAACGGCTTCGCATAGTTCTTGATCAGGCCCTGGTACTGCGCGATCTTGTAATAGCCTTCGCGGATCGCGGGTCCCGAGGTCGAGCCGGCGTTCTCGATCGCGAGCGCGGTCAGCATCATCGCATCGTAGGCATTCGCCACGCCGACCGCCGGCGTCACGTCGCCGGGCCCCTTGATGTCGGGATACTTCGCCATCAGCGCCTTCAGCACTTTCTCGCCGACCGGCGACTGCTTGCCGAAGAAGCTGTACGTCTGGATGAAGTGCACCTCCTTCGCGCTCGGACCGGCGAGCTCGGTAAAGCGTCCCCCCGCGGGTCCCCAGTGCGAGACGATCGGCGGCTTCCAGCCCATCCGGTCGAGCGACTTCACCACCTGCGCCGACGGCCCGACGTTGCCGACGAGGAACAGGCAATCCGACCCGGCGGCCTTCAGGCGTGTGAGGTGCGGCACGACATCGACGTCGTTCATCTCGAACTTCTCGATGCCTGCGGGCTTCAATCCCTTCGCGCCGAGCGCCGCCATCAGTCCCTTCTCGTTCGATTCGCCCCACGGGTTGTTCACCAGGATCATGCCGCAGTTCTTCGCGTTGAACGTCTTCTGCGCGTACTGCAGCATCGCGCGGTTGACGATCTCGTCCACCGCCGACACGCGGAATACATAGTTCGGGTTCGCGCCGTTCTTGGTGATCGGCGTGCCCGCCGCCCACGGCCCCATGAACGGAATCTTTTCCTGGTTCACGATCGGCACGATCGCGAGCGACACCGGCGTGTCGAGCCCGCCGAACAGCACCGCGACTTTCTCCTTGAACAGCAATTCGCGCGCGGCGATGACGCCCTTGGCCGGCGTCGCCTCGTCGTCGCGGCGCACGAGTTCGAACTTGCGGCCCTTCAGCACGCCGCCCTTGGCGTTCAGCTCGTCGATCGCGATGGCGACGCCGCGCGTGATCGCCTCACCGGCGCGCGCCGACTGGCCGGAGAGCGCGGTCACCAGCCCGATCTTGATCGGCTCCTGTGCCAGCGCGGGCGCGGAGAGTGCGAGTGCGAGAACGAGAAGCGTGCGAAGTCCGGCCATGACGGTCTCCCTGGCTAGGTGCGAGAAGGTTTGCCACCACTGTAGCAGGAGACGGGCCATGCTAGGCTTGCGGCGTGGACGATCCCGTGAAAATCGTCGAGGAGTACCTGCGGCTGCACATGATCCCGGACCCGGATTCGGCGCGGCAGTTCTGCGCCCCCGACCTGGAGATCCGCTTTACCGGCAATCGCCTGATGCACGACCCCGCCGAAGCAACCGCGTTCAACAAGGCCCGCTATAAGTGGGTCAAGAAGAAGTTCGGCCCGACGCACGTCGTCGCGGGAGGCACGCCCGAGGAAACGATCGTCTACCAGACCGGCACGCTGTACGGCGAATGGCTGGACGGCACGCCGTTCGAGGGCAACCGCTACGTGGACCGTTACTTCGTGCGGCGCGGCAAGATCGCCCGCATGGAGGTCTGGAACGATAGCGCCGAGTGGCTGCTCGTTCGCGCCGGCCTCGCGCGGCCCTGAGGCGCCCCGCGCTGGTGCGCGGCAATCGCGCGATGCACCGGAAAACGACTTCGCCGCTGCCGGGTCACGGGCGATACGCATACTCGGCGATCACCCGGCGGCCGGATTATTCGTGGCCCGGCGGCCGGCGACTCGCGGTGTACATCGGCTTCAACCTCGAGCATTTCAGCTTCGGCGAAGGCCTGGGCGCCGCGCTGGGTCCGAAGAGCCCCGAGCCCGACGTGCTGAACTACTCCTGGCGCGACTACGGCAATCGCGTCGGCGTCTGGCGTTGCCTCGAGCTGTTCGAGCAACTGCGGCTTCCTCTCGGAGTGATCCTCAATACCGCGCTGTACGACTACTGCCCGGAGGTGATCAGTGCATTCGCGCGCCGCGGCGACGAGCTGATCGGCCATGGCCACACCAATTCCGTGCGGCAAGGGGAAATGACCCCGGCCGAGGAGCGCAAGCTGCTGCGCTACTGCCGCGAGCGGATCCGCAAGCAATCCGGCCGCGCGCCGGCGGGCTGGCTGTCGCCGTGGATCTCCGAGAGCTTCGCGACGCCCGACCTGCTCGCGCAGGCCGGCTATCGCTATACGTTGAACTGGTGCCATGACGATCAACCGGTCCAGCTCAAGACGCGCTCCGGATCGCTGTGGTCGGTGCCCTACCCGCAGGAGCTCAACGACATTCCGATGATCGTCGCGCGGCTGATGGACGGGCGCGATTTCGCCGACATGATCGTCGACAACTTCGACGAGATGCTCGCGCAGTCGCGCAGCCAGCCGCTCGTCATGGGAATCGCGCTGCATCCGTATATCGTCGGCCAGCCGTACCGCTTGCGGCACTTGCGTCGCGCGCTGAAGCACGTCATCGCGTCGAAGCGCGTGTGGGTGACGACACCGGGTGCAATCTGCGACTTCGCGGCTGCGCGCGAAGGCGCTATGCCACGAGCGACACCGCGAACTCCGCGGCGTGCGCGTTCGACGGCGCGACGATGACGCCGGCCGCTTTCAAGATCGCTCTCTGACGGGAGAGCACCTGCGGGTCTTGCTCGGTGCCGGTCACCGAAGCGACGGCGAGCTTCTTCGTTCCCCGCAATCCATCGACGAGCACCTGCGCAGGATTCTCGTGCGAGCCATAGCCGAGCACGACGTCGAACAGCAGCACCGAGACCTGCGAATCGGCGAGCGCACGGGCGATGTGCTCATTGCGCAGCTCGGGTTCGATCATCGGATGCGGCCGGCCGCGCGTGTATTCGTCGCCGCCGAGATCGATGAATTGATGATTTCCGCGAGGCGCGAAAATCCTCTCCGCCTCCGCGCACAGCGTGCCGCCGCAATACAGGCCGATCACCTTCGCGCTGACGCGCGGAACCTCGGGACGATCGGGCCACTCGAGCTTCCTGCCGACCGCTGATTCGGCGGCGCCGCGCAGCGTGGCGCCTTCGGCGCCGATGAAGCAGACCACGGACGGCTTCGGTGAAGTCTTCAGGCGCTCGTGCACCCGGCTCGCGACCTGCGGCGAAGGCGGCTTGGAAATGAGCACGATCTTCGAGGTACCAGGATCGGCTTCCAGCGCTTCGATCGCAGCGAGCGTGCCGAGCGCCCCGACCCTCTCGTCGAGGTCGCGCCCGCCGACGCCGATGCCGTGCGAAACGCCGCCGCCGAGGCGCGCGATCAACGTCGAGACTTCCTGCAGCCCGGTGCCGGATGCGGAGACGATGCCGATCTCGCCGCGCGGCACGGCATTCGCGAACGCGATCGGCGTGCCGCCGATCAGCGCAGTGCCGCAGTCGGGGCCCATCAGCAGCAGTCCGCGCTCCTTCGCGAGGCGCTTGAGCGCGACCTCTTCGTCTATTGGCACGTTGTCGGAGAACACGAGCACGTTCAGGCCGCGCTCGAGCGCCGCGCGCGCTTCGTGCGCAGCGAACGCGCCCGGCACCGAGATCAGCGCGAGGTTTGCCTCGGGAAGCGCCTGCAGCGCACCTTTCAGGCTGCGTGCGCGCGCAAGCGACGACGCGTCCGCCGGTCTCTCGGCGAGAAAAGCGAGCGCTGCATCGAGTGCCGCGCCCGGATCGCTGCCGCGCACCGCGATGATCAGGTCGTTCGGCCCCGCTGCCTCGCCTTCTGCGGCAAGCAGCTTGGCATCGCGCAGCAGCGTCCGGTTCGAGGGCGTGCCGAGCATCGCCGCGGCCGCCTCGACGCCGGGAAGCGTCGAAAGGCGGCGCGAGACGCGCATCAGCGCCACCGAGTCGAGGTAGCGGCCTTTCTCGACGCGATTGCGGATCATGCGGACAGCGCGAGCAGCGCCTGGTCGAAGCAGGCGAGCGGCGCACGCGCGATGCCGGCGCCGACCTGCCCGACGCCCGCGTTGCGGTGCGCGATTCCAGTGTTGATCGCAGGCGCAATGCCGGTCTCGACCACGCGGCGCACGTCGATGCCGACCGGCGTGCCGGCGAATTCGAGCGCAGGGATCGCCCACCTGGGATTCGCAGCCGCCGCGATCTCGCTCATCTGCGCCGTGTAGCCGAGCGCGTCGCGGAAACCTCCGGCGCCGACGAAGCCGGCCACCGCGGGCGCAGCCGCCATCGCGAAGGCGCCAAGGCCGATCGCTTCCAGGATGGCGGAATCGCCGATGTCGGGATTGGCGTCTTCGGCGCTATAGCCGGGGAAGTACAGCCCTTGCGGCATCTCCACCGGCGCGGTGAACCAGCGGTTGCCGAGTGCGGCGACGCGGATGCCGAAGTCGGTGCCGTTGCGCGCCATCGCGGTGACGATCGTCGCGCCGGCGACGCCGCTCGCGGGATCGAGGATGCTTTTTCCCATCGCCATCGCGACGTTGAGGAAGAACTGGTCATTGCCGGCGATGAACTGGAACGCACGGGCTGCATCGCCCGCGCGCGCGAGAGGGGCGGCAAGCTCGCGCAGCAGAAGCGAAGTGCAGGCGACGTTGCGCTGGTGCATCTCGTCGCCCATCGTCAGGCCGCGCGCGATCAGCGGGTTGAGCGCGATCCCGCCGGCCGCGTTCAGCGCTTTCTTGAATAGAGGGCCGAATTCGTCGCGCAGCCACGCCAGACGCGCGAGCACTTCGGCATCGTTGCCGCCGAAGCGCATCACCTTGCCGAGGCCTTCATTGATCGCGCAGAGCGCGCGGTTGCCGAACGCGCGGTTCTCCACCACCAGCAGCGGCATGCTGCGCGTGGTGATGCCGGTCATCGGTCCGACCGCGCCGAAGTCGTGGTTCGGCGCGAAACGCACGCCGTCCGCAGCCGCCAGCTTCTCGGCGGCAGCCAGGTCGGCGGCCCAGCCCTCGAACACGATCGCCCCGCACACCGCGCCGCGCAGCGGCCCGCACATCCGCGACCATTCGATCGGCGGGCCTGCATGCAGGATCAGGCGCCCGGCATCGAGCGCCGCAATGAGATCGCCTGCGCGCGCCACGTCGGCGAGGACCGGATCGCCTGCGAGAATTCTCTGCAGCACCTCCCGGTTCGCGGCATCTACGCGCCCGGTATTCAATGCAGACAGCGCGGCGAGATATTCCGGCCTGCCACCCGCCGGCGGTGTCCAGTCGACCTGCGCGACCGGAGAACCCGCCGCCGCAAGGTCGCGCGCGAATCCGGGGAGCCCGATGTTGATCACGCGCACCGGGCCGGAGAGCAGCGGATGCATCGGGAGTTACCTGCGTGTGTCGTAGGGTGCGAACACTGGCTCGAATTGTAAGGGCATGAGCGGTATAGTCGCGGTCCCCACCACCCCGAGGAGGAGCAGAAACATGATGAAGAAGATCGCATTCGGCGTCGCGCTCGCGTGCGCCGCGAGTCTCGCTTTGGCGCAGGATCGCCGCCCCGAGTATGGCCCGTCGGTCAACACCGCCGCGGCGAAGAAGATTGCCGCCGGCGTGCTCGCCGAGTGCGCGAAGAACAGCTGGAACGTCGCCGTCGCCGTCGTCGATACGCACGGGTTTCTCGTGTACTTCGAGCGCATGGAGAACACGCAGTACGCGAGCAACGACATCGCGATCGGGAAGGCGCGGGCTGCCGCGACCTATCGCCGTCCGACGCGCGTGTTCATGGAGGTGATCAACAAGACGCCCGCAACCGCGACGCTGCCCGGCGTATTCGCTTCTCCCGGCGGAGTGCCGATCATGGCCGATGGCAGAGTCACTGGCGCAGTCGGCGTGAGCGGCGTGACCGGCGACCAGGACGAGCAGTGCGCGAAGGCCGGCCTCGGCTCGTAATCGTCACCGCACGCAAGTCAAGGGGCCGCGAAGGCCCCTTTTTCTTTTATGACGGCGACTACATGATCTGGTTGACGACGCCTCCATCGGCGCGCATCGCTGCGCCCGTGGTCGCGGAAGCGCCGGCGCCGCACAGGTAGACCGCCAGGTTCGCGACTTCCTCCGCGGACGTAAAACGCTTTACCAGCGAGGTCGGCCGGTATGTCTGGAAGAATTCCGTCTCGATCTCGGCGACGGTCTTGCCCGCGGCCTGGGCGCGCTCGGCGCGCAGACGGTCGGTGTTCTCGGTCCGAGTCGGGCCCGGCAGCAGCGCGTTCACCGTCACGCCGGTGCCGGCGAGCTCCATCGCCAGGCCGCGCGTGATCGAAAGCTGCGCGGTCTTGCTCATGCCGTAGTGGATCATCTCGCGCGGAATGTTGAGGCCGGATTCGCTCGAGACGAACAGAATGCGGCCCCAGCCGCGCTCCGCCATCGGCGGTGCATAGTGGCGGGCAAAGCGCACGCCCGAGAGCACGTTGACCTCGAAGTAGCGCAGCCACTCGGCGTCCGGAATGTCGAAGAACGGCATGCGTGCGTAGATGCCGAGGTTGTTGACGAGAATGTCGATCTCCGCGACGCGAGCAAACACCGCCTGAGCGCCTTTGGCGGTGGCGCAGTCGGCCGCGACACCGTCTGCGACGGCTTGCGGCAGATCCGTGCGCAGCCGCGTAAGCGCAGCGTCGACCGAGGCCTCGGTACGCCCGGTGATCGTCACGTGAGCGCCTTCGGCGGCGAGGCCGCGCGCAATCGCATAGCCGATGCCGGCGGTCGAGCCGGTGATCAGCGCCCGGCGTCCTTTGAGTCCAAGATCCATGGCTACGCTCCGTCGCGAAATCAGATTGCGAATTCTGCAGCGAGCAGCTCGTACGATTCCAGCCGCGTTTCGTACGATCCGGTGATCGTGATGATCATCAGCTCGTCGGCCGAATACTGTTCTGCGAGCGCAAGCAACCGCTCCTTGCAGCGCGCAGCACTGCCGTGGACGAGCCGCGCGCGCTGCTGGCGGATGTATTCGAGCTCCCGCTCCGTGTAGCTGCGCGCGAGCGCCTGCTCGAGCGTCGGCACAGGCGTGTCGAGGTTATAGCCCATTTCCAGGCGCCGCAGGTCGACGACCCTCGCGCGCCGCTCGGCTTCCTCGTCGGTCGGCGCGCAGATCACGAAGCAGCAAAGGAGCGTGTGCGCTTGCGTTTCACGCCCGGGTTGGAAGCGCTCCTTGTACGCGCGCATTACCGCATCGCCGCCGTGCGCATTGATGAAGTGCGCGAACGAAAAGCGCACGCCGAGCTGCGCCGCGAGCAGGCCGCTGTAGTCCGAAGACCCGAGCAGCCAGATTTCGGGCGCCGTGCTGCCTTCCGGTTGCAGGCGCACGCCGCGGTCCGGATGGTCAGCGGGAAGCGTCCCGTCGAGATGCGCCGCAAGCTCCCAGACCTGCTGCGGGAAGTGATCCGCATCCGGAAACCGGCCGCCGCCAACCGCCCTGGCGGTGCGTGCGTCGCCTCCCGGAGCGCGTCCGATCCCGAGATCGACGCGCCCCGGATACAGCGCTTCGAGCATGCGGAAGACTTCGGCCACCTTGAACGCGCTGTAGTACGGCAGCAGCACGCCGCCCGTTCCGATGCGGATCGATTTCGTCTCGGCGCCCAGGCGCGCGAGCAGGATCTCCGGGCACGGATCGGCGAGCGCGGCGATCGCGTGATGCTCGGCGAGCCAGTAGCGGTGGTAGCCGAGCGCTTCGACGCGCTTCGCGAGCGCGAGCGTCTCGGCGACGGCGCGCGCGGCGCTGTGGCCGGAAATGATCGGCGACTGATCGAGGACGGAAAGCTTCACGGCCTACGTCGCCCGCGGATCTGCGGCGCCGAGCCCCATCACCTGCTTCGGCGGAAAGCGCTTGAAGCTCGCCAGGTGCCTGCGCATGCCGAGCTGGAACGCTTCCACGTAGGCGAGCTTGCGCGTCAGGTAGTTGTGCTGCTCCCTGGGGTCGAGGTACAGATTGAAGAGCTTGGGATACGTATGGCGCTGCAGGATCCCGGTGAAACCGCCGGGACCCGCAGCGTCCGCGTCATCGTCGCTCGTCGAAGTGAGCAGCATCTTGTACTCGCCGCAGCGCAAGCCGGAAAAGTTCTGCATCAGCCAGTAGTAATGGAACTTGCGGTGCGAAAGCCCGCCGGGCGCGAGCAGGAACGCCGACTGGTCGACGCCGTCGATGTAACGATCCGCGGGGAGGCACCCGGACTCGCCGGCCAGCGCAAGCAACGTAGGCATCAGGTCGTTGAAGTCGAAGAGGCCATCGCTCACCTGGCCGCCCTCGATCATTCCCGGCCAGCAGAAGATACCCGGCACTCTCACTCCGCCCTCCCAGGTCGAGCCCTTCGCGCAGCGAAACGGCGTGTACGCCGCGTCCGGCCAGGTTTCCATGTGCGGGCCGTTGTCCGACGAAATGAAGAGCAGCGTGTCTTCGGCCTGCCCGGTTTCGCGCAGCACGTCGGTCAGCCGGCGAACGATGTCGTCGAGCTCGATCAGCGTGTCCTTGTACGGATGTCTCGCCGGCGATGCGCCGAGGAAGCGCGGATGCGGATAGTTGTCGAAGTGCGCGCCGCGCGTGCAGTGATACAGCAGCCAGGGCTTGCGTTCCTTCGCCATGCGCTGCAGGAACCCGGTCGAGTACGCGCACCACTTGTCGTCGAGCAGCGAAAGCACCGGGATCGTGACCTCTTCGACGTTTTCGGTCGCGCCGCCCTTCTTCGCGTGCACGAAGCAGCGGTTGAACGGCATGTTCTTGACCCACTCGGTGCGCGCATCCGAATAGACGATCTCGGGGAAGAAATGCGGGTCGCGCCACTCGGTGTACATGTCGGAGACCGACAGAAAGCCGTAGAAATCGTCGAAGCCGACGTTCTGCGGCTGCGACGCTTCGTTTTCTCCGACATGCCACTTGCCGACCGCCTGCGTCGCGTACCCGCAGGCCGAGAGCAGTTGCGCGACCGTCACTTCGCCCTGCAGGCCGCCGGGCTCTCCATACATCGGCGGGCGGTGCAGCCCGTGGCGGCGCGGCAACCTCCCGGTCAGCAGCGTCGCGCGCGACGGCGAGCAGGTGGGCTCGGAATAGCACGACGTCAGCCGCAGGCCCTGCGCAGCGACCCGATCGAACGCCGGTGTCGGCGCGCCGACCGCGGCACCGCCGCCGTAGCAGCCGAAATCGCCCCAGCCGACGTCATCCATCAGGAAAACGAGGAAATTCGGCAGCCGGCCGCGCCGCTTCACGTAGGCAGCGAGCCTTTCCTTCGCCGCAGTGGCCTGCTCGACGTGCGCAAACGCCGGCTCGAGGTGCTCGGCGCCGCTCGCAGCCGGCGTCGCGATCGGATCGAATCTCGCCATTGACGTTCCTCTCGTGAGTAGCGCTTGCTGCTACGCGAGCGCGAAGCCTTCGTAACCCTGCGCTGCGACCGCCTGGCACTTCGCGACATACTGCGGGAAGCCGAGCAGCGGCATGAATACGCGCGGCTTGCCCGGAACGTTCGCGCCGAGGTACCAGGAGTTGCACAGCGGATACACGGTCCGGTCGGCGACCGAATTGACGTGCGCGACCCACTCGTCCTCGGCGGCGACGCGCGCTTCGATCCGTGCATGGCCGCGCGCGCGCATGAACTCGATGCAATCCGAGATCCAGTTCACGTGCTGCTCGATCGATACGATCATGTTCGTGAGCACCGAAGGGCTTCCCGGGCCTGAAATGATGAACAGGTTCGGAAATCCCGCGGTGCCGAGGCCCAGATAGGTGCGCGGGCCGTCGCCCCACTTTTCGCGCAGCGCGACGCCGTTGCGCCCGCGGATGTCGATTGCGAACAGCGCGCCGGTCATGGCATCGAACCCGGTGGCGAACACGACGCTATCGAGCTCGTATTCCTGTCCGGCCGCTCGCACGCCACGCGGCGTCATCGCTTCGATCGGCGCGTTGCTCACGTCCACGAGGCGCACGTTCGGTCGGTTGAACGCCTCGTAGTAGCCGCTGTCGATGCACAGCCGCTTGCAGCCGATCACCTGTCGCGGCTCGAGAAGGCGCGCTACCGCCGGATCACTCACCACCTCCCGGATTTTGGAGCGGACGAATCCCGCCGCGGTCTGGTTCGCTTCGGCGTCGAAGATCAAGTCGCCGAACGCGCCCAGAAAGAAGAGGCCGCCATGCTGCCAGCGCGCTTCGAACGCGCGGTCCCGTTCCGCCGGCCCGACCGAAAGCGCGGGCGTCTCGTTGCGCGGCAGGTTCGAGCCGAAGGCGTTCGGCATGCGGCTGTTGCGTGCACGAAAGCCCGCGTAGTCTGCCTTGATGCGCGCTTCGTGCGCCGGATCGAGCGGGGCGTTGCGCGCCGGCACCGAATACGTCGCGGTGCGCTGGAACACGGTCAGCGACGACGCTTCGCGCGCGATCAATGGAATCGACTGGACCGCGGAAGATCCGGTGCCGATCACGCCGACCCGCTTGCCGGTGAAATCGATCGCGTGATGCGGCCAGCGTCCGGTGTGATAGACCTCGCCCGCAAACGATTCCAGGCCTTCGAACCGGGGCAGATTCGTACACGACAGGCAGCCGGTAGCCATGACGAGAAAGCGCGCGGAGGTCTCGCTGCCGTCGTGCGTCCGCACGGTCCAGCGGCTCTCCGGCTCGCGGAACTCGGCCGCCACGACCCGCGTGTCGAACTGCATGTCGGACCGCAGGTCGAAGCGGTCCGCTACGTGATTTGCGTAGCGCAGGATCTCCGGTTGCGCCGCGTAGCGCTCGCTCCAGCGCCACGCCTGCTGCAGCGCTTCCGAGAACTGGTACGAGTACTCCATGCTCTCGACGTCGCAGCGCGCGCCCGGATAGCGGTTCCAGTACCACGTGCCGCCGACGCCGGATCCGGCCTCGAACAGCCGCACCGAGAAACCGAGGCCGCGCGCGCGATGCAGCATGTACAGGCCGGCGAAGCCCGCGCCGACGATGACGATGTCGAATTCGCGCCTCACGATTACGATTTCACCGTGCGCTCGGCCGATTCGCGCGCCGCTGCGCCGTAGATCCCCTTCGACATCGTCGATGTGGAGCCTTCGAGCAGCTTGCGATAGATGGCCGCACGAACTGCGTGCACGCCGCTGCTCGCGGGCTCGGCATCCGCCGCCCAGTCGATGAAATGCGCAGCGAGCTGCGCGTTACCCGCCGCGAGCAGGGATTGAGCGCGCCCAAGAAGCTTGTCGAGTCCTCCGGCGAGCGAAACGAGCTCGCGTGCGAGTGCTTGCCGCGGGGCGGGCTTCAGCTCGCTCGGCACGCCGCTGTACCAGCCCCCGAAGCAGCGCACCAGATTGCGGACGATGAATTCCGGCTCGTCGTAGACAGGCCTGAGGTACGGCTTTGCGGAGAGTTCGGCCGGCGGACGAACCGCCTGGAGAATCTCGTAGGTCGTCTCGCCCGCATTCAGCCGCTCGAGCGTTTGCCGCACGAGCGATTCGAGATACGTCGCGGTATCGAGCAGCGCCTCGCGCACGCGCAGCGCACCTGCGATCGGCAGGCCGTGCCCGGGGAGCAGCAGCTCGGGCCCGAGCGCAGCCATCTCGCGCAACGCCGCGGCCCACTCGACGGCGTAGCGCTGCACTTTCTGCGGATTGCCCGCATTGGGCGCGGCCCAGATGAAGAGATCCCCGGTGCAGAGCGTCTTCGTCTGCGGCAGCCACACCCATGCGTGGTCGTCGGTCTCGCCTTTTGCGTGACGGATCTCGAATCGTGTGCCGCCGACCGTGACCGCGTGCTGCTGCTCGAACACTTCGGTCGGCGCTTGATAATCCGTCGGCCACTTCGTCGCGACGCCGAATTGACGCGCGTTGATGATCGAGTTGTAGCCCGCCGTCTCGACGTAGCGCTTCATGCGCGGCAGCACATTGACGTGGCCGACGATTCGCGGCGCCGGCCAGCCATGCTGCTTCGCCTCTTCGAGAAAAGGCGGCAGGCCGTACGCGTGATCGACGTGTCCATGCGTGTAGATGGCTGTATTCACGCGGCTCGCGTTCCAGCCGCGCACCGCATCGAAGCTCAGCTTGTGCGCGAGCGGATGGAACGAGCCGGTGTCGACGAGGACGAGCCCGTCGTCCGTGCGTACCGACGTGACGTTGACGAACGCCTTGAAAAAAGCGATGTCCGGCGCGAGCTCTTCCAGCATGCGCGGCCCGCCGAACGGATGGAAGTCCGGCTGCGAGGTGCTCGCTTCGCCACTCCATAGCCGGTCGGTCCGCTTGAGAAGCTCGGACATCGTAGCCCCGCGGTATGATTGATGCGAAGCGAGAATCATAATCCGCATGGAACACTTTGACGTCGTCATCGTTGGCGCCGGCCTCTCCGGCATCGGCGCCGCGGTCCACCTTCGCGAGCGCTGTCCCGCAAAGACATTCGTCCTGCTCGAGGCACGCGACACGATCGGCGGCACCTGGGATCTGTTTCGCTATCCGGGCGTGCGCTCGGACAGCGACATGCATACGCTCGGCTACCGCTTCAAGCCGTGGCGCGATGCAAAGTCGATCGCCGACGGCCCCGCGATCCTAGAGTATGTGAAGGAGACGGCGCGCGAGCACGGCATCGACGCCAGGATCCGCTACCGGCACCGCGTGAGGAAGCTCGCGTGGTCGAGCGAGCGCTCGGCATGGACGATCGAGGCCGAGCGCGCCGGCTCGGGCGAAACCGCGAGCTTCAGCTGCAACTTCCTCCTGATGTGCGCGGGCTATTACAGCTACCGGCAGGGGTTCACGCCGGACTTTGCGGGGCGCGAGCGTTTCCAGGGTCCGGTGATTCACCCGCAGCAGTGGAACGAGCAGCTCGATTTCACCGGAAAGCGCGTCGTCGTGATCGGCTCGGGTGCGACCGCGATGACGCTCGTGCCGGCGCTGGCGAAGACTGCGCAGCACGTGGTGCTGCTGCAGCGCTCGCCGACGTACGTGGTCTCGCGTCCGGATCGGGACGCAATCGCGAATTTCCTGCGCAAGGTGCTGCCCGAGCGCTGGGCCTACGCGATCACGCGCTGGAAGAACGTCGATTTCCAGCAGCGCGTCTACCGCCGGACGCGGACCGACCCGGAGTTCGTCAAGAAGCGGCTGCTCGACATGGTGCGCAAGGAGCTCGGCCCCGACTACGACATCCAGACGCACTTCACGCCGCGCTACAACCCGTGGGACCAGCGGCTGTGCCTCATTCCGAACAGCGACCTGTTCGAGGCGCTGCGGACGGGGCGCGCTTCGATGGTCACCGACCAGATCGACACGTTCACCGAGAACGGCATCCTGCTCAAGTCGGGCCGGGCGCTTGAAGCCGACATCCTGGTCACCGCGACCGGGCTGAACCTCGCAATCCTCGGCGAGGCCGAAGTCTCGGTGGACGGCGAGGCCGTCGATTTCGCGCAGAAATGGAGCTACAAGGGCCTGATGTACTCGGACGTGCCGAATCTCGTCGCGACGTTCGGCTACATCAACGCGTCCTGGACCCTGCGCGCGGACCTCACCGCGGAATACGCGTGCAGGCTGATCAACCACATGGACGCGCGGCGCGCAAGGCAAGTAACGCCCCGGCTGCGCGGCGAAGACGAGAGCATGGCGCCGCGGCCGTGGATCGATGGATTCTCGTCCGGGTACGTGCGGCGGATGATGCACTTGTTCCCCCGGCAGGGCGATCGCGAGCCGTGGGTCAACCCGCAGAACTACCGCAGCGACAAGGCAATGATCCGCAACGGGACGATCGAAGACGGTGTGCTGGAGTTCAGCTCGCCGGCGCGGGCGGGCGAGCAGGGTCTGGTGCCGGCGGCGGCGTCGAAGCTCGCCGCCTAGCAGCCGTCATTGCGCCGCAAGGCCTGCCTTGCGGGCGACGTCGGCCCAGCGCGCAAACTCGTCGGCGAACATTTTCGTCGTCCGCTGTGCGCTCCAGCCGGCGATCACGGTGCCGCCGATCTTGTCGACCCGGGCGATCGTTTCGTCCTCGGCGAGCAACGCGTTCAGGTCGCGGTTCAGCCGCTCGATCACCGCGCGCGGCGTCTTCTTCGGCACCGCGATCGCGTACCACGAGTTGACCTGCGAGCTCTCGAAGCCCTGCTCCGCCATCGTCGGCAGGTCGGGGAACTGCTTGTGGCGGACCGGCGATGCGATGCCGATCGCCTGCGCCTTGCCGGAGCGGACCTGGCCCGCGATCGTGCCGAATGGAAAGAAGCCGAACGGCACGGTGCCGGCAAGAAAATCCGGGATCGCGGGCGGGATTCCCTTGTAGTTGATCGAAGTCAGCTTGATGCCGTTCACGACCTGCAGCAGCTCGGCGCTGACGTGCGGCGAAGAACCGTTGCCGGGATTCACGTAGTTGATCTGGCCCGGCTTCGAGCGCGCAAGCTCGATGAACGATTTAAGATCCTTGACGCCGAGCGAAGGCGTGACCGCTGCGACGTTGGCGACCACGCCGATGTGCGCGACGCCTTCGAAGTCGTTCACCGGATGCCACGGCACCTTGCTCAGGTTCGGATTGACCGCGAGCGCGAGCGTCGCCATCAGGACGGTATGGCCGTCGGCATCGGCCTTCGCTACGGCGTCGGTGCCGATGCTCGCATCTGCGCCGGGTCGCGGCTCGACGATCACCGGCTGGCCGAGCTTTGCGCCGAGCCCGTCACCAACCGCGCGCGCCATCAGGTCGACGATCCCCCCCGCCGGATACGGCACGATGATCCGCACCGGCTTGGACGGATACGCCTGCGCAAGCGCAAGGCACGGGGTGAGCAGTGCCAGTGCCAGAACGCGTTTCATCGGCGAATCAGGACTGGAACACGATGACCGAGCGCGCCTGCTCGCCGGTGCGCATCTTCGCGTAGCCCTCGTTCACCTGCCCGAGCGTGATGCGCTCCGCAATCAGCTCGTCGAGCTTGAGCTTGCCGCGCAGGTACAGCGTCGCGAGCATCGGAATGTCCTGCTTGAAGCGGCTCGACCCCATGAACAGACCCTGCAGCCCCTTTCCCAGCATCAGCATCGCAATGCCGGGAAGCTGGATCGAGGCGCCCATCGGCGGCACACCGACGAGGTATGCCGTGCGGCCCGGCCGGATCATCGCGAACGCCTGCTCGGCGGTCTTGGCCAGGCCGATCGCCTCGAACGCGTAGTCGACGCCGCCCTTCGTCAGCTCCTGCACCGCTTTTACCGGATCATCGGGCGACGATGCGTCGATCACGTCGGTCGCGCCGAAGATGCGCGCGAGCTCGAGCTTCTTCTTCTGCAGGTCGATCGCGATGATGCGCCCGGCGCCGGCGAGCACCGCGCCCTGGATCAGATTGAGACCGATTCCGCCGCAGCCGATCACCGCTACGGTCGATCCGGGCGCAACCCGCGCGCCGTTCACCACCGAGCCGACACCGGTGACGACCGCGCACCCGAGCAGCGCCGCGCGATCGAGCGGCAATTCCTTGGGAACCGTGACGATCGCGTTGCGATGCACCACCATGCGCTCGGCGAACGCACCGAGCCCGGCGAACGGGTTCACGGGCTTGCCCTTCATCGTCGCGCGCGGCCGCGCGCGATCGGCCTGGCCGAGCCCGCGACGGTTCTGGCAGAGCCAGGTGCGCGACGCGGAGCATTCCAGGCACGCGCCGCAGAATTGCGACAGGCAGGAGACGACGTGATCGCCGGGCTTGAACTCGCTGATATGCGAGCCAACGGCTTCGACGACCGCCGCGGCCTCGTGGCCGAGCATCGAAGGCAGCGGCCACGGGATCTTTCCCTCCATCACGTGCAGGTCGCTGTGGCAGAGCCCGCTCGCGACGACGCGGATCAGGACTTCTTCCGGCCCCGGCGAGTCGAGGTCGACGTCCTCGATCGCGAGGTCGCCGGGTGCCTGGTGCAGCACGGCCGCTTTCATGCGCGTCTCCTAAGCGCTGAAGACGACCGGCAACTGGCGCGGGCCGCGCACGGTGCCTTCCGACCAGGTGACGCGCGCCCGTGGCTCGAGCCGGAATTCCGGAATGCGCTTGAGCCATTCCTCGAGCGCGACGCGCAGCTCCATCCTCGCCAGGTTCGAGCCGACGCAGCGATGGATCCCCAGGCCGAACGCCGCGTGGCGGTTTTCCTTGCGGTCGATCACGACCTTGTCCGCGTCGGGAAACATTTCCGGGTCGCGGTTCGCGGCGGGAAACGAAAGCAGCACCATGCTGCCCGGCTTCATCGGGCAGCCGTTGATCTTGACGTCCTTGACGACCTCGCGCGCCATCGTCACCGGCGCGTACGCGCGCAGGAACTCCTCCACCGCCGTATCCATCAGCGACGGATCCGCGACCAGACGGCGCCGGTCGTCGTCGTGCGTCGCGAGGTGCCACAGGCTCGCGCCGATCGCGCTCCAGGTCGTGTCGATGCCGGCGATCAGCAGCAACCGCAACGTTCCGATCAGCCGGTCGGTCGGCAGCGGCTGGCCGTCGACGCGCTGGTCGCGCATGAACGAAATCAGGTCGTCGCCCGGCGTCGAGCCGCGCTTCTTCAGCTCCTCGCCGAAGTAGAGCGTCATCTCCTTCAGCGACTGCATCACCTTGTCGTTGTCGTGAATGCCCTCTTCCAGCGCCATCTTGATCCAGCGCCGGTAGCGATCGCCGTCCTCCTCGTCCATGCCGAGCAGGTTGGCGATGACGCGGGTCGGGATGTGCTGCGCGTAGTCGATCGCCGCGTCGCACTTTCCTTTCGCTAGGAAACCGTCGATCAGGCGGTTGCAGAGCGCGCGGGTGCCCGGCGTGAGGTTCTCGATCGCCTTGGGATTGAACGCGGGCAAGAGCGGCATGCGCGCGGGACGGTGCTCCGGCGGGTCCGACGTGATCGGCGGCGAAGGCATCACCGGGTTGAATTTCTT
>Ga0075429_100000113_pt1 | contig 46474 bp, 43 predicted proteins | sample RhiMetdeltSRZDD3_FD_75295 | JGI IMG/M metagenome (GOLD analysis project Ga0075429, IMG submission 75295) | Populus rhizosphere microbial communities from Tennessee, USA - Rhizosphere MetaG P. deltoides SRZDD3 | ecosystem: Host-associated > Plants > Roots > Rhizosphere > Soil | place: USA...
GCGCGCGCCGCTTCGAATCCCTTCAGGTTCGGCGTCAGCACCGGGTAGCCGACACCCGGCTTGCGGCGGATGCGCTCGAGTACCTCCGTATGATCGGCCATCTGCGGGATCCACTTCGGCGAAACGAACGCGGTCGCCTCCACCGCGGGCAGGCCTGCGTCCGCAAGGCGCTCGATCAGCTCGAGCTTCACTGCAGTCGGGACTTCCTGCTTTTCGTTCTGCAAGCCGTCGCGCGCTCCGACTTCCACGATGCGTACCTTGTCGGGAAGGCTCATGATTCCTCCAGCTTGAGGAGCTCGGCTCCCTCGCTCACCTGCTCTCCCGCGCCGAAAAACACTTCCGCCACGACGCCGTCGCGCGGCGCGGTGATGGTGTGCTCCATCTTCATCGCTTCGAGAATCATCAGCGCATCTCCTTTGGAGACTCTTGTGCCTGCCGCGGCGAGCAGGCGGATCACCTTGCCCGGCATCGGCGCGGCGAGCGACGCGCCTCCGGCTTCGATGTCGAGGCCGTGCAGCTCGTCCTCGATTCGCAGCCGGAAGCAGGTTCCACCCGAGAACACGTGCCAGTCCTCGCCGTCGCGCACCGCGCGCGCGGTGTACGTGCGCCCGTCGAGCTGCAGTTGCATCCGGCCATCGCCGATGCGGTCCGCGCACAGCGCATATTCCCGCCCGGCAATTCGCAATCCGTAGCCCTGCGGCCGGAACTCGACCTCCGCTTCGCACTTCGTCTCGCCGTCGCCAAAGACGAAACGATGGTGCGAGCCCTGGTTCAGCCGCCAGCCGTCGACGCGGTGCCACGGGGAATAGGGGTCGCCCGAGGCGCGCGCGTGCGTACCCGCCGCGTCCTGCTCGGCAAAGAGCTCGGCGCAGGCGGCCGCCGCGACGACCTCGTCGGACGGCGGGCGTTTTTCCGGGAACAGCGAGCTGCGCTCGCGCTCGATCAGCCCGGTGTCGAGATCGCGGCTCGCGAATGCGCGGCTGCGCACGACGCGGCCGAGGAACTCGATATTGGTCGCCGGGCCCACGACTTCGAACGCTGCGAGCGCTGCACTCAAGCGCCCGAGCGCGATCTCGCGCGATTCGCCCCAGCAGACGAGCTTGGCGATCATAGGGTCGTAGTACGGCGTGATCGCATCGCCTTCGAGCACGCCCGAGTCCACGCGGACCGGCGCGGCGAGCGCCTCGAACTCGATCGCGGCCGGCGTTCGAAGATGCCTGAGCACGCCGGTCGACGGCAGAAATCCCTTGTCCGGGCTCTCGGCGTAGATGCGCGCTTCGATCGCGTGCCCGTGCAGCGCGAGTTGTTCCTGCCGCGCCGGCAGCGGCTCGCCCGCTGCGACTCGCAGCTGCCACTCGACGAGATCGAGCCCGGTCACCATCTCGGTGACCGGATGCTCGACCTGCAGCCGGGTGTTCATCTCCATGAAGAAGAACTCGCCCTCGGCGGAGACGATGAATTCGACCGTGCCTGCGCCTACGTAGCCGACCGCTTTCGCAGCGGTGACGGCAGCCGAGCCGATTTCCGCGCGGCGCTTCTCGCTGATGCCGGGGGCGGGCGCTTCCTCGAGCACTTTCTGGTGCCGGCGCTGCACCGAGCAATCCCGCTCGAACAGGTACGTCACGTTGCCGTGCGTGTCGCCGAACACCTGCACTTCGATATGCCGCGGCCGCTCGAGATACTTCTCCAGCAGCACACGATCATCGCCGAAGCCCGCCTGCGCCTCGCGCTTTGCGCCTTCGAGCGCGGACTCGAACTCGGCTGCGGCGCGCACGATGCGCATTCCCTTGCCGCCGCCTCCGGCGCTGGCCTTGATCAGCACGGGAAAGCCGATCTTGCGCGCCTCGCCGGCCAGATGCGCCGCGTCCTGGCGTTCGCCGTGATACCCGGGCACCACCGGAACCTTCGCCTTCGCCATCAGCGCCTTCGCGCGCGCCTTGTCGCCCATCGCTGCGATCGCCTGCGGCGGCGGGCCGATGAACACGATCCCCGCTTTCGCGCAGGCCGCGGCGAACGCCTCGTTCTCGGACAGAAATCCGTAGCCGGGGTGAATCGCCTCGGCGCCGCAGCGCCGGGCGGCCTCGATGATCGCATCGCCCCGCAGATAGCTTTCGCGCGCCGCGGCCGGGCCGATGCAAAACGCTTCGTCGGCGAAGGCGACGTGGCGCGCGCTTGCGTCCGCTTCCGAGTACACCGCGGCGACGGCGATTCCCATGCGGCGCGCGGTCTTCGCCACGCGGCAGGCAATCTCGCCGCGGTTCGCGATCAGGATCTTGCGGAACACGCTACGGCTTCCCCGGGTTCCAGGAGGGCTTGCGCTTCTCGAGGAACGACGCGATTCCTTCCTTGCCCTCGGCAGTGACGCGGATCTCGGCGATGCGCTTCGCGGTGTCGTCGATCATCGCGTCATTCACGCTCCCGGACGATACGACGCGAATCAGGTCCTTGATCTTTGCCAGCGCCTGCGGCCCACCGCTGGTCAGGTGTTTCAGAATTTCCCCGATGTCGGCGTCGAGCCTTTCCGACGCCGACACACTAGAGAGCAAACCAATACGGTAGGCCTCACTCGCGTCGAAAACCTCGGCTGTTAAGAAATATCTCCTGGCGGGCCTCTCCCCCATCGCCCTCACCACATACGGACTGATCGTCGCCGGCGAGAGCCCGAGCTTCGCTTCCGACAGGCAGAACTTCGCATCCGGCGTGCCGATCGCGATGTCGCACGCAGCGACGAGGCCTACGCCGCCCGCGAACGCCGGGCCGTGTACGCGCGCGATCGTCGGCTTCGCCATCCGGTCGAGCGTCTTCAGCATCTTCGCGAGTGCGCGCGCGTCGTCCAGGTTCTGGTCGTAGCCATAGCCCGCCATCCGCTTCATCCAGTTCAGATCTGCCCCGGCACAGAATGCGGGTCCGGTGCCCGCGAGCACGACCGCGCGCACGCCTGCATCGGCATCCAGCTCGCGCAGCGCGCGTTGGAGGCTGGCGATGAGCGTGTCGTCGAACGCGTTGCGGATCTCCGGCCGGTTCAGCGTGACGAACGCGATCTGGTTGCGCTTCTCGATGAGCAGGTTCTCGGTCATGGGGCGATCGACGGCTCGACCCGCACTTCGCTATTGACCGAGTTCGCGATGAAGCAGCGCTCGTGCGCTTTCTCGTGAAGCTGCGCGTGCTGCTCGGGCGTCGGCCCGGTGTCACTGAACGACACGACCGGCCGCAGGATCACCCGGGTGATCGCTTCCTTGCCGTCGGCGCGCTTCTCCAGCACGCCGACCGCTTCGTCGCGGTAGCGCGTGACCTTGAATTTGCGATTGCAGGCGAGGTGCAGGAACCACAGCATGTGGCACGAAGAAAGCGCGGCGACGAATGCCTGCTCCGGATCGACGCCCGGTGCCCCAGCTGCGGTTGCGGGGATGTTCGCCGGCGCGGCGGCTCCGGGGACTCGCACGCCGTGGTCGAACGTCAACGCATGGCTGCGGTTATAGCTCCCGTATGTGAACTCTGCGGTCTCAAGCTGCCAGTCGATCGTCGCGCGATGCTCAGACATGGCTCACATCCGGAAGATGCCGAACTTCGTGTCTTCGATCGGCGCGTTGAGCGAGGCGGAGATCGCGAGGCCGAGCAGCCTGCGCATGTCGGCCGGGTCGACGACGCCGTCGTCCCACAGGCGCGCACTCGCGTAGTACGGGTGCCCCTGACTCTCGTATTGGTCGCGGATCGGCTGCTTGAAACGCGCTTCCTCGTCGTCGGACCACGCCCCGCCCTTGGCCTCGATCCCGTCGCGCTTCACGGTGGCGAGCACGCTCGCCGCCTGCTCTCCGCCCATCACGGAGATGCGCGCATTCGGCCACATCCAGAGGAAGCGCGGGCTGTAGGCGCGGCCGCACATGCCATAGTTGCCGGCGCCGAAAGAGCCGCCGATGATCGCCGTGAACTTCGGCACGCGCGCGGTGGCGACCGCCGTCACCATCTTCGCTCCGTCCTTGGCGATGCCGCCCGCCTCGTATTTCTTGCCGACCATGTAGCCGGTGATGTTCTGCAGGAAGAGCAGCGGAATCCTGCGCTGGCACGCGAGCTCGATGAAGTGGGTCGCTTTGAGCGAGGACTCGGAAAACAGTATGCCGTTGTTCGCGAGCACCGCGACCGGGTAGCCGTGCAGGTGCGCAAAGCCCGTGATCAGCGTAGTGCCGTAGTTCGCCTTGAATTCGTCGAGCTCGGAGCCGTCCAGCAGGCGCGCGAGGATCTCGCGCACGTCGTACGGCTTTCTCGGATCCGCCGGAATCACGCCGTAGATTTCCTCCGCGGGATAGAGCGGATCGCGCGGCTCGCGCAGCTCGAGCGAGATCGTCTTGCGCCGGTTCAGGCCGGCGACGATGCGCCGCAGGATCGCCAGCGCGTGCGCGTCGTTGAGCGCGTAGTGATCGACGACGCCCGAGATGCGCGTATGCACTTCTGCGCCGCCGAGCTCTTCCGGCGTGACGATCTCGCCGATCGCCGCCTTGACGAGCGGCGGACCGCCGAGAAAGATCGTCCCCTGGCCCTTGACGATGATCGACTCCTCCGACATCGCCGGCACGTACGCGCCGCCGGCGGTGCACGAGCCCATCACGCATGAAATCTGCGGGATGCCGGCGGCGGTCATGTTCGCGATGTTGTAGAAGATGCGCCCGAAGTGCTCGCGATCGGGGAACACCGAATCCTGCTCGGGCAGGAACGCTCCGCCCGAATCGACGAGGTACAGGCACGGCAGCCGGTTCTGCATCGCGATTTCCTGCGCGCGCAGGTGCTTTTTCACCGTCACCGGGTAATAGGTGCCGCCCTTCACGGTGGCATCGTTCGCCACCACTACGCATTCGCGCCCGGAGACGAGACCGATGCCGGTGATGATCGAGGCCGAGGGCACTTCGCCCCCATACATGCCCCATGCGGCGAGCTGGCCAATCTCGAGGAACGGCGAGCCCGGGTCGAGCAACGTGCGGACGCGTTCGCGCGGCAGAAGCTTGCCGCGCGCCGTGTGCTTCGCGCGCGCGGCTTCGTCTCCGCCGAGCGCAACCTTCGCCACCTTGTCGCGCAGGTCTTCGACGAGCGTGCGCATGCGCGCCGCATTGGCGCGGAACTCCTCCGCGCGCGGGTTGAGCTGGCTGCGGATCACCGGCACTAGAACGGTCCTTTCGCGAGCCAGCGCTCGACCTGCTCGAGCCGGTCCATGCCCCAGAACGGTTCTCCATCGACGACGATGTACGGCGAGCCGAAGACGCCCTTGGTGACCGCTGCGTCGACCTCAGTCTTCGTCCTTTCCTTCACCGCGGCATCGCCGAGCGCTGCGGCGAGCTCCTGCGCGTTCACGCCGAAACGAGCCGCTACCTGCGCGACGTTCTCCGGCTTGGAGATGTCGAGGTCTTCGGTGAAGTAGGCGTTGTAGAGCGCCTTTGCAAGCTCGACGGCCTTCGCCGGATCGCGGTCCTGCAGCCAATAGAAGGCGCGCACCGCGGAGATCGTCGAGACGGGAAACGTCGTCGGCTGGCGGTACGGGATGCCGTGAAACCGCGCCGAGCGCAGGAAGTCGCGCATCGCGTACACGCCCTTGATCGGGATGCTCGGCAACGGCGCCCCGCCGGTGGCCTTGAACGCAACGCCGAGCAGGATCGGGCGCCAGGCGACCTTGCGGCCGTGCGCGGCGGCGATCGCATCGATCTTGCGCGAGGCGAGATAGCCGTAGGGCGAGGAAAAGTCGAAATAGAAGTCGATCGGTGCAGGCATTCGGCCTCCGGATCAGGTTGCGAGCGCGCGGCCGATCACGAGCCGCTGGATGTCGCTCGCGCCCTCATAGATCTGCGTGACGCGCACGTCACGCCAGATGCGCTCGACGGGAAAATCCGATACGTAGCCGTACCCGCCGTGGATCTGGATCGCATCCGAGCAGACTTTCTCCGCCGTCTCGGAGGCGAAGAGCTTGGCCATGGACGCCTCCTTGAGGCACGGCACGCCCGCGTCGCGCAGCTGCGCGGCGTGCAGATAGAGCTGGCGCGCGGCTTCGACCCCGGTCGCCATGTCGGCGAGCCGGAAGTTCACCGCCTGATGCTCGAGCAGCGTCTTTCCCATGCTCTTTCGCTCGCGTGCGTAGGCGAGTGCGGCCTCGAGCGCGGTACGGGCCATCCCGGTCGCCTGCGCGGCGACGTTGATCCGCCCGGATTCCAGGTTCGCGAGTGCGATGCGGTATCCGGTGCCTTCCTGCGCGAGCAGGTTTGCCGCCGGCACCTTGCAGTCCTCGAGCACGATCTGCGCGGTATCCGAAGCGCGCTGCCCGGTCTTGTCTTCGATGCGTGCGACCTGGTAGCCCGGCGTCGAGGTCGGGACGACGAACGCGCTGATGCCTTTCTTTCCCGCGCCCTTGTCGGTGACTGCGAACACGATCGCGAGTGTGGCGTTCTTTCCCGAGGTGATGAACTGCTTGACCCCGTTGAGCACGTACTGGTTGCCGCTCTTCTCCGCACGCGTGGTGATGGCCGCCGCATCCGATCCGGCGTGCGGCTCGCTGAGGCAGAACGCACCGAGCGCCCTGCCTTGCGCGATCGGCCGGAGGAACTCCTTTTTCTGCGCATCGTTGCCGTAGCCGAGCAGAATATTCGCGACGAGATTCGTCACCATCACGATCGTGCAGGTCGAGCCGTCGCCCGCCGAAATCTCCTCGCATGCGATCGCCAGCGCGCAGTAATCCATCCCCGCGCCGCCCCAGTCCTCGGGAATGGCGACCCCGCACAGCCCCATCGCCGCGATCGCATCGAGCTCTGCCCGAGGGAAGTGCTTCTCGCGGTCCCATCGGGCGGCGTTCGGCGCGAGCTTCTCGCGCGCGAACTTGCCCACGCTTTCGCGCAGCAGCCCGTGCGGTTCGCCGAGCGCCATCTTCAGTCCGACTTCATGTAGGTCACGGTGTGGTGCGTAAAGAGCCTGCCGGCGCGGTTATGGCATTCCGCGGTGCCATAGATGCGTCGCCGTCCGGCCTTCAGTATGCGCGCGGTGCAATACACGTGCTCGGCCTTCGCCGGCGCGAGAAACGCCGTGTTCAGCTCGGACGTGAGTGCATCGTAGTCGATGCCGAACCGTCCTTTGATCGCGAGCCACATCGCGCAGTCGGCAGCCGCCATCAGCGACGGCCCATTGACGATCCCGCCCGGGCGCTCGAGGGTCTTGCGGTGCGGAAGCTCGAGCGTGCAATCGCCATCGCCCGCGGAGACGACCCGGAACCGATAGGTGCGCAGAAAGCGCGCGCGGTCGATCAGCGCCTGCAGCGCGCGCCGGCTTGCACCGGCACGACTCATGCGAGCTCGATCGCCATCGCGGTCGCTTCGCCGCCGCCGATGCAAAGCGATGCTACGCCGCGCTTGCCGCCGTTCTTGCGCAGCGCGCCGAGCAGCGTGACAAGGATCCGCGCGCCGGAAGCGCCGATCGGGTGGCCGAGCGCACAGGCGCCCCCGTGGACGTTGACCTTCTCGTGCGGCAGGCCGTGTTCCTTCATCGCCGCCAGCGTCACGACGGCGAACGCCTCGTTGATCTCGTAGAGATCGACGTCGGCAGCGCGCCAGCCGGTGCGCTCGAAGAGCTTGCGGATCGCGCCGACCGGGGCGGTGGTGAACTTGCCGGGCTCCTGGGCATGGGTCGAGTGGCCGATCACCGTGGCGAGCGGGGCGAGGCCGCGTTTCTCCGCGCTCGAGCGGCGCATCAGGATCAGCGCGGCGGCGCCGTCCGAGATCGACGAAGAATTGGCCGCGGTGACCGTGCCGTCCTTGCGGAACGCGGGTCGCAGTGTCGGGATTTTTTCAATTTTCGCCTGGAACGGCTGCTCGTCCATCTCGACGAACTTTTGGTCCTTCCCGGCCTTGATCGCGAGCGGGGTGAGCTCCCATGCAAACCAGCCCTGGGTGTTCGCCTTCTGCGCCCGCTCGAGCGACGCAATCGCGAAGCGGTCCTGCTCTTCGCGCGAGAACTGGTACTCCTGCGCGCAATCCTCGGCAAAGGTGCCCATCAAGCGGCCCTTTTCGTACGCGTCCTCCAGGCCGTCGTAGAACATGTGATCGATCGCCTGCTGGTGGCCCATGCGGAATCCTGCGCGCGCCTTCGGCAGCAGGTACGGCGCGTTCGTCATCGATTCCATGCCTCCGGCAACGATGATGTCGGCGCTTCCCGCCACCAACAGGTCGTTCGCGAACATCGCGGCTTTCATTCCCGAGCCGCACATCTTGTTGATCGTCGTGCAGCCGGTCGCGAGCGAAAGCCCGGCGCCGAGCGCGGCCTGGCGCGCCGGCGCCTGCCCCTGGCCTGCGGGAAGCACGCAGCCCATGATCACTTCCTGCACCTCGTCAGGCTTGAGGCCGGCGCGCTCGAGCGCCGCGCGGATCGCTGCAGCGCCGAGCTCGGGTGCGGAGAAGCCTTTCAGCTCTCCCTGGAAGGCACCCATCGGCGTACGGGCGGCGGACACGATGACGATCGGATCGGTTGGCATCAGCTACTCCTTCACGAATGCCGCGAGCGTGCGGATCGCGGCGATGGTTTCCTGCTCGAGCTGGGTGATCAATTGCGCTGCGGGAAGCGAGCGGGCAAGGCCGACCGCCTGTCCGGCCCACAGCGCGTAGAAATCGGCGGTGCCCGCCTTGACGGATGCAGCGCGCAATTTTCCGGTGAGCGCGTTCTGTGCGGGAAAAGCGATCTGCGGGAAGTGCTTTGCCTCGGCTTCGCGCAGGAACCGGTTGGCGATGCCGCGCGCCGGCTTGCCGGAGAATTTCTCCGTGATGCGCGTGTCATCCTCGCGCGCAGCCAGGACCGCCCGCTTGTGGATCTCCGGCGCGCCGCTCTCGGGGCAGGGAATGAACGCGGTGCCGAGCTGCGCCGCCTGCGCACCGAGCGAAAGTACCGCGGCGATTCCGGCGCCATCCATGATGCCGCCCGCGGCGACGACGGGGATCTTCACCGCGCGCGCAATGACGCGCGTCAGCGCAAGCGTTCCGGTGAGCGCTTCGCGCGGATCGCGCAAGTACGTGCCGCGGTGGCCACCGGCCTCGCCGCCCTGCGCGACGACGAAATCGAAGCCGAGCGCTTCGACCCGCTGCGCTTCGGCGATGCAGGTCGCGCTCGATCCGAGCCGGATGCCGAGCGACTTGAATTTCGAAACCCACTTCTCGCTCATTTCACCGAGGTGCGCGGTAAAGACCGCGGGCCGGATTTCGGCGACCACCGCAAGCTGCGCTTCGAGATCGGGCGCGTACGGCGCTTTCGCCGCTTGCGGAGCCGCCAATCCCATCTCGGCGTACCACGGTCCGAGCGCCGCGAGCGCAGCGCCCTGGTGCACGATGTCGATCGGCGCCGGCTGCGGGGCGACGAACAGATTGATGCCGAACGGGCACTCGGTCTTTGCGCGAACGGCGGCGGCTTGCCGCTTCATCTCCTCAGGCGCGGTGTACGCATGCCCGAAGGAGCCGAGCGCACCGGCTGCAGACGAAGCCGCCACCAGGTCGGGCGTGGTCGGCCCTCCCGCCATCGGCGCCTGAATGATCGGCAGCCGGATGCCGAGACGTTCGCAAAACGGCGTCCAAAGACTTGCCATCACGCAGTCTCCGAGAAAAGCTCGCGCCCGATCAGCCAGCGGCGGATCTCGGACGTGCCGGCGCCGATCTCGTACAGCTTCGCGTCGCGCCAGAGTCGTCCGGTGGGCGATTCGTTGATGTAGCCCATGCCGCCGAGCGCCTGAATCGCTTCGCCCGCCATCCAGGTGGCCTTTTCGGCGGCGTAGAGGATTGCGCCCGCAGCGTCCTTGCGGGTCGTCTCGCCGCGGTCCAGCGCCTGCCCGACGGCGTAGACGTATGCGCGGCACGCGGAAAACGTGGTGTACATGTCGGCCAGCTTTCCCTGCATCAGCTGGAATTCGCCGATCGGCTGGCCGAACTGCTTGCGCTCGTGCACGTACGGCACGACCACGTCGAGGCACGCGGCCATGATCCCGAGCGGCCCGCCGGCGAGCACCGCGCGCTCATAATCGAGGCCGCTCATCAGCACGTTCGCGCCGCGGCCCTCGCCGCCGAGGATGTTCTGCGCCGGCACCTCGCAGTCGCGGAACACCAGCTCGCAGGTGTTCGAGCCCCGCATGCCCAGCTTGTCGAGCTTCTGCGCGGTCGAGAAGCCCTTCATTCCCTTCTCGATCAGGAACGCGGTGATGCCACGGGGCCCGGCGTTGGCGTCGGTCTTGGCGTAGACGACGAGCACGTCCGCATCCGGGCCATTCGTGATCCACATCTTGTTGCCGTTCAGCAGGTAGCGATCGCCGCGCAACTCGGCGCGCAGGCGCATGCCGACGACGTCGGATCCGGCGCCCGGCTCCGACATCGCGAGCGCGCCGACGTGCTCGCCGGAGACGAGCTGCGGCAGGTAGCGCTTCTTCTGCTGCGGGCTGCCGTTCCTGCGGATCTGGTTGACGCACAGGTTGGAGTGCGCGCCGTACGAAAGGCCGATCGAGCCCGACGCGCGGCTCAGCTCCTCCACCGCGATGATGTGCGCGAGATAGCCGAGCGCGGAGCCGCCGTACTCCTCTTCGACCGTGATGCCGAGCAATCCGAGATCGCCCAGCTTGCGCCACAGCTCGGCGGGGAACTGGTTGGTCGCGTCGATTTCGGCCGCGCGCGGCGCGATTTCCTTGCGCGCGAAATCCTGCACGCTCGCGCGCAGCATGGCGATCGTCTCGCCGTGCTCGAACCTGAGGAAGGGGAGGTCCATGGGGGCGGAGGAGAGCGGGAGCCTATGTTACGTTAACGTAAACGTCAATCAGCGGTGTTGCGCCGCGTCGGGCGGCGCTCCGCCAGGCGCTTGCGGATGCGCTTTTCGAACACGCCGATCTCGGTGAGCTGCGACTCGAGGTCCGCGCGCTGCTGCTCGAGCGCGGTCTTGTGGCTCTCGAGCAAGGCGAGAAAGCGCTCCAGCTGTGGCCGGTCGTCGCGCCCCGGCTCGTACATGTCGATCAACTCGCGAATCTCGGCCAGCGACAGCCCGAGGCGTTTGCCTCGCAACGTCAGTTTCAGCCGCGTGCGGTCGCGTTGTCCATAGATGCGCCGCTGCCCGTCACGGCGCGGCGCGAGCAAGCCGTGGTCCTCGTAGAAGCGGATCGTCCGCGGCGTGACGTCGAACTCGCGCGCAAGCTCCCCGATCGTGAACTCGGCGCGCTCGGTGGCGGAAGGGCTCGTCATGGAGTGCGGGTTGCCTCGTTGCTGCGATGCAGCGATAATGCCCCGCATAGGGCGACCCGCCGGAATTTTAGCCCACTGCGTAATGAGTCCCACCGATTCGCTCGAATTTCCGTATCCGCAGCCACCCGAACCCGGTGCTGCGCTGCCGCTCGCGCCCGGGATTCACTGGTTGCGGATGCCGCTGCCGTTCGCGCTCGATCACATCAACCTGTGGCTGATCGAGGAGAGCGCGGGCTGGACGCTCGTCGATACCGGGCTTGGCAACCGCGCTACGCGCGACCTGTGGAAGTCGAGCTTCGACACCGCGCTCGCCGGGCGGCCGATTCAGCGGATCGTCGTCACTCATTACCACCCTGACCATGCGGGCAACGCGGCGTGGCTGGGCGAGCGCTTCAACGCGCCGCTGTGGATGACGCGCGGCGAATTCCTTACCGTGCACGCGGTGCTGCACGGGGTGGCGAGCTTCTCGGCTGCCGCCTCGTCGGCGCTCTTTCGCGCCAACGGCATGGAGCCGGCGGCTGCGGCTGCGCTGCTTGCGCGCGGCGACCTCTACAGCAAGCTCGTGCCGGCTTTCCCTCCGCAGCATCGCCGCCTGATGGAAGGCGCGAGTGTCAATCTCGGCGGCGAGGATTGGCGCGTGATCATCGGCTACGGCCACGCGCCCGAGCACGCGTCGCTGTATTGCGAGCGGCGCAATGTGCTGATCTCGGGCGACATGCTGTTGCCGAAAATCTCGACCAACGTCGCCGTGCGGCCGATCGACCCGATGGCCGATCCGCTCGGGCTGTTTCTCGGTTCGATCCGGCGCTACCGCGACCTGCCCGCGGACGTGCTCGTGCTTCCGTCGCACGGCGTCCCGTTTCGCGGCGCGCACGTGCGCGTCGCGGCGCTCGAAGCGCACCACGCGGAGCGGCTCGACGCGCTGGTCAAGGCGTGTGCCGCGGCGCCGAAGAGCGCCGCCGACCTGCTCGAGGTGCTGTTTCGCCGCAAGCTCGATTCGAGCCAGATTTTTTTCGCCATGGGCGAAGCGATCGCTCATGTGCATCACCTGCTCTACGCGAAGCGGCTCCACCGCAGCGTAGACGCCTACGGCGTGGCGCGCTTCAGCGCCGCCTGACCCCACAAGGAGAACCGATGGATGCATCGCAGCTCGCGGTAAAGCCCGAAGATGCGCAGAAGGTCTTTCGCGAGGTCGCCGAGCGCTCGGCGAGGATCATCGGCGAGTTCTCGCAGCGCCACATGGCGAACAGTATCTCGGCGGCGGTCAGCGATGAATTGGGCATCGCCAAGGCATACATGGACCTGTACTCCCGCATGCTGGCGAATCCGTATCTGCTCGCCAGCGCCTCCGCCAACCTGATGCTCGACTACATGCATCTGTGGCAGTCGAGCTGGCTGAAGATGGTCGGCGTGCAGACGCCGCCCGCGGCCTCGCCTGTGAAGGGCGACGCGCGCTTCAAGGACGAGAGCTGGGATTCGAACTTCCTGTTCGATTTCTTCAAGCAGTCGTATCTGATCACGGCGCGCCAGATCCAGCAGACGGTCGCCAACGTCGACGGCCTGCCGGAAGAGTCGCGCAAGAAAGTCGCGTTCTTCACCCGCCAGTACGTGGACGCACTCGCGCCTTCCAATTTCGTGCTGACGAACCCGCAGGTGCTGCGCGAAACGGTCGCTTCGGGGGGGCAGAACCTGCTCAAGGGGCTGAACAACCTGCTGTCCGACATCGAGAAGGGCGAAGGTCAGCTGCGCATCTCGATGACCGACGAGCGCGCGTTCGAGTTCGGCAAGAACGTCGCCGTGACGCCGGGGAAGGTCGTCTACCAGACCGACCTGATGCAGCTGATCCAGTTTTCGCCGACGACGAAGGAGGTCTACCGGCGGCCGCTGATCATCGTTCCGCCCTGGATCAACAAGTACTACATCCTCGACCTGCGCGAATCGAACTCGTTCATCCGCTGGGCGACCGACCAGGGTCACACGGTGTTCGTCGTGTCCTGGGTCAATCCCGATGCGCGCCTGGCGCAGAAGGGATTCGACGACTACATGAAGGAAGGCACGCTCGCCGCGATCGATGCGGTCGAAAAGGCGACCGGCGAGAGCAAGGTCAACATCATCGGCTATTGCCTGGGCGGGACGCTGCTCGGATGCACGCTCGCGGTGCTCGCGGCGCGTGGCGAGGACCGGATCGGCTGCGCGACGTTCTTCGTGTCGCTGCTCGACTTCTCCGCGCCGGGAGAGCTCGGCGTCTTCATCGACGAGCAGCAGGTGCAGAGCCTGGAAAAGAAGATGAACGAGCGCGGCTACCTCGAAGGCTCGGAGATGGCCGGCACGTTCAACCTGCTGCGCGCGAACGACCTCGTCTGGTCGTTCGTCATCAACAACTACCTGATGGGCAAAGACCCGTTCCCGTTCGATCTGCTGTACTGGAACTCGGACTCGACGCGCATGCCCGCGCGCATGCACAGCTTCTACCTGCGCAACATGTACATGAAGAACCTGCTCGCGGTGCCGGGGGGGATCGAGCTCGACGGCGTGCCGATCGATCTCTCGAAAGTCAAAGTGCCCGCGTACTTCATCTCCACTGCCGAAGACCACATCGCCCCGTGGAAGACGACCTACCTCGGCAGCAAGTATCTGGGGAGCGAGGTGCGCTTCGTGTTGGGCGGCTCCGGCCATATTGCGGGAATCGTCAACCCGCCGGCCGCGAAGAAATATCACTACTGGACGAACGATGCGCGCCCCGCGACGCCGGACGAATGGTTCGAGGGCGCGCAGCAGCATCCCGGCTCGTGGTGGACCGACTGGCAGGCATGGATGGACAAGCAGAACGGCGACGATAAGGTGCTCGCGCGCACGCCCGGCGTGGGCGCGCTGAGGGCGCTCGAAGATGCGCCCGGCAGCTACGTCATGCAGCGGGCCGGGAAAAAATAGGGACGGACCCCTATTTCTTGAACTCGGCGAGGTAGCCGAGCCCGCGGATCGCGCGGCTGCCGTACCACGAAGTCATCTCGCCATCGATGAGGCGCGCCGGCTTTCCGAGGCGCTCGGAGACCTCGCGCAGATGTTTCTCACGGAACGCGTACGGCTCCGAAGAAAGAAGGATCTCTTCGACGCCTGAAAGGGAGGGCTCGTCTAGCATGAGCCTCGGATAGCGATCCGCGGCATCTTCGGGCAGCGTGCTCAACCCGAACAGCGCAAGCGTGCGCGAAATGTACGTGTCCCGCGAAACCGTCATCCAAGGGTCTTTCCAGATCAGGTACAGGACATTTCGCTGCGTGTAGCGGCGCGAAGCTGCCGCGTCGTACGCGGCCTGGAAACGAGCGCAGAGCTCTTCGGCTGCGCGCTCCTTGCCGAAGGCCGTGCCCATCTGGCGATATAGCGCGAGATTGTCGAGCGGCGCGAGCGGGTGCGTAACTACGAGGTGAGGCACAAACTGCGCAATCGCATCCGCAGTCGGCTTCTCGTTCTCGTCCACGTTGACGATCACATGAGTCGGGGCGAGGCTGCGGACCTTTTCGAGATTCACCGACTTCGTGCCGCCGACCTTCGGAATGCGGCGCACGATCTCGCGGGGATGAATGCAGAAGCCGGTGCGCCCTACGATCTGCTCCGCGAGCCCCAGGTCGCACAGCAGCTCGGTGATCGACGGAACGAGCGAGACGATGCGGCTCAAACTGCGATGTCGCGCGGCTTTCTCGGCGCACGCGCCGAAAGCCGGTCGTAGACTGCAGGCGGCAGCAGCTTCATGATCCGGCCGATGATCGCCATCTGCCAGGGAATGACAGCGAGCCGCCGCTTGCCGGCGATCGCGCCTGCGATCCGGCGCGCCGCCTCGTCGGCGGGAAGAAGAAACGGCATGCGATAGCGGTTCACCTGCGTCATCGGCGTATCGATGTACCCCGGGCAGATGGTCACTACCGAGACGCCGCTTCCGCGCAGCTCGACGCGCAACGCTTCGAGCCAGGAAATCGCCGCAGCTTTGGAAGAGCTGTATGCCCCCGCCCCCGGAAGCCCACGAAAGCCCGCGACGCTCGCGATGCCGCACAGCGTGCCACTGCGAGCGGCCCGCATCGCAGGAGCGAACGCGGCGAGCGTTGCGGCAAGGCCGGTGACGTTCACATCGAGCACGCGTCGCAGGTTGGTTATGTCCGCCAGCTCGTCGCCGCGTGTTCCCACCGAGACGCCCGCGTTGGCAATCACGAGATCCGGCGCGCCGAAACGCTGGACGTAGTCCTTCGCTGCCTGCTCGACCGCGCGCTCGTCCGTGACGTCGAGCGAGTAGGTTGCGCACTTCACGGACAGACCGGCTGCGAGCGCGTCGAGCTCGACCTTCCGTCGTGCGGCGAGCCCTAGCGCTGGAACGATTGGGGCGTAATGCCGCGCCAGCGCTTCCCCGATGCCGGAGGAAGCGCCGGTGATGAAAACCCCTGGCACCGAGATTTACTTCTTGCCGCGCTCTTCGCGGGCGCGCGCGACGAGGAACTCGAGGACGTCCATCATTTCCTTGACGCCGCCGGCAAGGCTCGCGGACGTCGCGTAGCGACCGTCGACGACCATCGTCGGCACGCCCTTGACGTTGTATCGGTCGAGCATCTTGCGCGCTTCGTCGACCCGGAGCGTGACTTCGTGAGAGTCGAGCGCCAGCTTGAAGCGCGCGGAATCGACGCCGTTCGAGCCGAGCCAGTCGAGCAGGTTCTTGTCTTCGTTGAGCCGCTTGCCGTCGAAGTGGTGGTTGTCGTAGATCGGCCAGTGCAGCCGCGAGAGCAGGCCTGTCGTCTCGAGCGCGTAGTACACGCGAGCAAACGTCACCCAGGCGTCCGTGACGGCGGGAACGCGTTTGAGTGTCACGCCGGAACCTGCCGTGAGCTGCCAGCGCGCGATGTGCGGCTGCGCTTCATAGCAGACCGGGCAGCCGTAGTAGAAGAATTCAAGGACCTCGATCGGGTCGCCGCTCCGGGCAGCGCGCGGCGGATCGAGCACGACGTACTCGCGACCGGCAACGGGTTGCGCGTGAACGAAGCTGCAGGCGCACGCGAGGACGAGGAGGCATGCGAGTCGAGTCAGTAGAGCGCTCATCGGGGACAGGGAACGCAAAGGAAAGGCGCCAAGTCTACCCCCGATTGCGATGCCGACGCCAAAGCTCTAGCCTCTAGGGATGCGCGTCCTCGCCCTTACGCTGGCACTGTGCTTCGCCGCTCCCGCGAGCGCCGACGAGGACGTCGACCATGGCCTGCCGCCGGTGTCGACGCTTCGCATGGTCGACCTTTCGGCGCCTACGCCGCGCGAGGTTCCCGGCGCGCAGACGATCCGGACCGGCGCATTGAGAGAATCGCTGCGAACCGATGCGCCGCCGCTCCTCTTTGACGTGCTCGGCGGCGATTTGCACGCATCGCTGCCTGGCGCGATCTGGCTGCCGGGCGCGGGGCGCGGCGAGTCGTTCACCGATTCCGTGCAAGCGCGGCTCGCGCAGACGCTCAACGCGATGACCAAAGGCGATCGCAAGCGACCGCTCGTCTTCTTCTGCCAGGGACCGCAGTGCTGGCTTTCGTACAACGCGGCGCTGCGCGCCGTCGCGCTCGGCTACGAGGCGGTGTTCTGGTATCGGGGTGGGATCGAGGCCTGGCTGGCGGCAGGGGGCGATGTTGTGCCGTTGAAGCTGACCTGGCGCCATCCGCCCAAGTAGCGCTACTTCGGCCGGGCAGTCCGCCGCACGAGCTCGATCAGGTAGTCGACCGTAGCCAGCATCACCGGCTGAGTCTTGCTTTGCTCTGCACCAACGGTGTAGCGGCCGTGCACCGCCATTGCCGGCGTTCCGTCGATGCGATACGCCGTCGAAAGCTGGGCAGCGCGACGGACTTTGCTTTGCACGCCGAACGAACGCCCCACCTCGTCGAACTTCTTCGTGTCGACCCCGTTCTTCGTCAGCCACTGGCCGAGCGCTGCGCCATTGTCGGTCTTGAGCGCATCACGATGGATCGCGTCGAACAGCGGCCGGTGCAGTCGCTCCAGCTGACCGCTCGCCTCGAGCGCGTAGAAGATCGCTGCATCTTTCGCCCAACGCTCGTTGAACACGGCCGGGATGCGCCGAAATTGAGCGTCCGCCGGAAGCTTTGGCAGCCAGGTCTCCAGCAGCGGCTCCAGGCCGTAGCAGTGCGGGCAGCCGTACCAGAAGAACTCGATCACCTCGATCTTGCCCTGCGTATCGACCGGCAGCTCCGGCTTGAGCACCACGTAGTCGACACCGGGACGCAACGCCTGGGCACGCAGCCCGAGCGGCGCAGCGAGCGCTGCGATCCCGAGCGCAATCGAAAGGCTTCGGCGGGAAGGGTTCATGTCAGTTCGGCTTCACTTTGACCATGTTTGCGTCGATCCCGTTCTGTGCGAGCGTCGCGCGCACGCGATTCAGCTCCTCCAGCCTGGCGAACGGCCCCAGCCGCACCCGGTACCGGGTGCCCTTGTCCGGGATCTCCGCGGGCTCCACGCTCGACTCGATACCGAGAATCGCCAGGCGCGCCTTCTGGTTGTCCGCGTCTGCCGGGTTCTGGAATGAGCCGGCCTGTATGTAATAAACGTCCTTGGCGAGATCCGGCTGACCTTTGGCTGCGGCTTTCGCAGCCGCTTTCAGCTCCTTCTCGCTGACCGGCTCTTCACCCCCCGGCAGGATCTTGTAGAAGTCGAATCGCGGCTTTTCCGGCCCTTTCGCTGCAACGTTCGGTTGCGTCGGCAACCCCGAAATGGCCGGCGCCTTCGCCGCGTCCGCTTCCTTGGCAGCGGGCTTCGGCTTGGACAGGAACGGGATCGGGGTCTTGTTGACGAAGAACGCCACGCCGAGCGCGATCGCGAGACCAGTGACGAGACCGACGCCCAAGCCGAGCAGAAAATTCCCCTGGGTGCGACCCCGCCCCGTCGGTTTTGCAGCCTTACGCATCACATCTTCTCCGGCGCCCGAACGCCCAGCAGGGAAAGCCCGTTGGCGAGCGTCTGGCGCACTGCCGCGCATAGCGCAAGACGCGCGTCGCGCAGCGGCTCGTCATCGACGAGAATCCGCTCGGCATTATAGTAGCCGTGGAACTCGCCAGCGAGCTCGCGCAGGTAGAACGCGATCGAATGCGGCGCAAACTCCTGCGCCGCCGACCGCGTAAGCTCGGGGAACTCCGCGATCCGCTGCGCGAGCGCGAGCTCGCGCGCTAGCGCCAGCGGCGCAAGCGCTACGCTCTCAAGGCGCGACGCATCGCCGCCCCACTGCGCGAACACGCTGCAGACGCGCGCGTGCGCATACTGCACGTAATACACCGGGTTTTCCTCGCTCCTGGCGAGCGCAAGGTCGATATCGAAGACGAAATCCGCGTCCGCCTTGCGCGAGACGAGGAAGAAACGCACCGCGTCGCGCCCGGCCCAGTCGATCAGGTCGCGCAGCGTCACGTAGGTTCCTGCACGCTTGGAGATCCGCACCTCCTCCCCGCCGCGCACCACCTTGACCAGGCTGTGCAGCACGTAGTCCGGGTAGCCGGCGGGAATGCCGAGGCCGAGCGCCTGCAGGCCCGCGCGCACGCGCGTCACGGTGCTGTGATGATCGGTCCCCTGGACGTCGATTACACGGCGAAAGCCGCGCTGCCACTTGGTGACGTGGTAGGCGACGTCGGGCACGAAATAGGTGAAGCTGCCGTCGGACTTGCGCACGACGCGATCCTTGTCGTCGCCATAGTCGGTGGTGCGCAGCCACAACGCGCCATCCTTCTCGTACGTCTTCGCGTTCGCGGCAAGCCGGGTCACGACTTGCTCGACCTTGCCGTCGGTGTACAGGCTCGATTCGAGAAAATATTCGTCGAACTTGACGCCGAACGCCTGCAGGTCGGCATCCTGCTCGGCGCGCAGGTAGGCGACGGCGAATTTGCGGATGGCTTCGACGTCTGCCGTGTCGCCTTTGTTCGAGAGATAGTCCCGGGCGATGTCCTCGATGTATTCGCCGTTGTAGCCCTCCTCGGGCCACCCCGGCTCGCCCGGGCGGATTCCGCGCGCGCGCGCCTGCACCGAGAGCGTGAGCTTCTCGATCTGCGCGCCGGCATCGTTGTAGTAGAACTCGCGCGTCACTGCGTAGCCCTGCGCTTCGAGCAGCGCGGCGATCGCGTCCCCGAGTGCCGCCTGGCGGCCGTGCCCGACGTGCAGCGGTCCGGTCGGGTTGGCGGAAACGAATTCCACCTGGACTTTCTCCGCCGTACGAGCGTCGGCATGGCCGAAGCGCGTGCCCTCGGCCAGTACGCGCGCCACGATAGCCAGCTTGGCGCGAGGCGCAAGGCGCAGATTGATGAAGCCGGGACCGGCGACCTGGGCGTCGCTGATGTCGCCTGCCGCGTATCCCGGCAGTGCGCGCAGCGCCGCGACCAGGCTTGCCGCCAGCTCGCGCGGATTCCTGCGCAGGCGCTTGCCGAGCTGCAGCGCCACGTTGCAGGCGATGTCGCCGTGCGCCGCCTCGCGCGGGCGCTCGAGCACGATCTCTACCTGCGAGGCATCCGGCGCAACCTGCGCCAGCGCTTCGCGCAGCAGCGTAACGACCTTTGCTTTCGCGTCCATTCGAAAAGGCGCGGATTATAAACCGCGCACTCAGGCGAACTCGATTGGATCGACGTCCAGATGCCAGCGCACCTGTCGCCCCGGCAATGCCTGCAGCGTCTCACGCAGGTCGCGCGCGTATTGCTGGAGCGCCCGGCGGGACCTGGACTGCGCAATCAGCTGCGCACGCTCGAGCCCGGCACGGCGCGTGATGATGAGCGGCACCGGGTCGTAGGCCTCGACGGGTCCCGGCGGCGCGACGAGTCGCTTCGCTTCGCGCAGGAATTCGAGCGCAGCGTCGAGCTTCGTCGCTTCAGCGCGCAGCGCGAGCTCGAACACGAACGGGGGAAACCCGCTCGCCTCGCGCTCCGCGAGCAGCGAGGCCGCAAACCCCGCGAAATCGTGACGCTCGAGTGCGGAAAAAAGCGGGTGCGCAGGATAGCGGGTCTGAACGCGCACTTCGCCGGGCTCTTCGCGCCGGCCGGCGCGCCCCGCGACCTGGACGAGCGTCGAGAAGAGCCGCTCGGTCGCCCGGTAGTCGGTCGAGAAGAGCGCGTTGTCGGCGTCCAGCACGCAAACGAGCGTCAGTTGCGGGAAGTCGTGCCCCTTGGCGAGCAGCTGCGTGCCAACGAGGATATCGGCGTCGCCGCGGCGAACGTCTTCGAGCGTCTGCGCGAGCGCCGCCCGCCGCCTTGCGACGTCGCGGTCGATGCGCACGATCCTAGCCGAGGGAAAAAGGCCGGCGATCGTTTCCTCGATCCGCTGGGTGCCGCGGCCGACCGGACGCAGGTCGGCATTGCCGCAGGTCGGGCAGAAGCGCGGCACCGCGTGCTCCGCGCCGCAATGGTGGCAGCGCAGGCACCGGTCCGCCGTATGCAGCACGAGCCGCGCCGTGCAGCGCGAGCAGCCCGCGGCCCAGCCGCAGGCCTCGCAGGCGAGCACGGGTGCGTAGCCGCGCCGGTTGATGAAGAGCAGGCTCTGCTCGCCGAGCGCCAGGCGGTTGCGAATCGCTTCGATCGAAGAATTCGCGAGGCCGTGCTGGACCGGTTCCGCGCGCAGATCGACGGCGTGAATGTGCGGAAGGCGCGCGCCTGGCACGGCGCGCTCCGGCAACTCGACCTGTTCATAGCGACGGGCGAGCGCGTTTTGCCAGCTCTCGAGCGACGGCGTGGCGGTGCCGAGGATCACCGGGCAGCGCGCGCGCTTGGCAAGAGCGACCGCTGCGTCGCGCGCGGAGTAGCGCAGACCCTCCTGTTGCTTGAACGAGGTGTCGTGCTCTTCGTCGACGACCACGAGACCGAGCCGCGGCATCGCTCCGAGCACCGCGAGCCGCGTGCCGAGCACGATACCGGCATCGCCTGTTGCTGCCGCCAGCCACGCCGCAGTCCGCGCGACCTCCTCGAGCCCGCTATGCATCACGACAATGCAAGCTTCTGGAAACGCGCCTCGGATGCGCCCTTCCAGTTGCGGAGTCAGGCTGATCTCGGGAACCAGCACCAACGCCTGCGCGCCTCGCTCGAGGACGCGCGCAATGAGCTGCAGGTAGACCTCGGTTTTCCCGCTGCCTGTCACCCCATGCAGCAGAAAAGCGCGAAACGATCCTAGGGCGCTGCCGATTTTCTGCACCGCGCCGGCTTGCGCCGGGGTCGGCAGATGCGTGGGTACGAAACGCGTTCCTGAAGGCGAGGAAGCAACGGCGGCACGGATTTTTTTCGGCAACGGTCGCAGCGAGCGCAGCCTCGGCGGCAGCGCGGCGACGGCGGTCTCACCGAATGGCCGCTGATAGTAGCCGGCAAGGAATCGGATGAAATCGAGCCAATGGTGTGGAAGGCGCGGCGCTCCAACGAGCACGCCGGTGATTTCCTTGAGCTTGCTTTCGTCGACGTCGGTCTGCGATGCGGTCTCCACTGCGATGCCGACGCGCTGACGGGTGCCGAATGGAACTGCGACCCGATCGCCCGGCTCCACGACTAGCGCCTGCGGCGGGAGGTAATCGAAGAGAGTCTCGAGCGGCACATCCAACGCCACGCGCCACACTCTCATGGCGCTAGAGGGAAGCCTGTAGAGCGGGTAGTATTTCTCTACGCCACCAACGGGTTAGTCGGCCGACTTGAATTGCCGCATTGCATAGTCGTCCGTACCTATTGCTCGCAAAGAGCATTTTGGTTTAACGCGACCCTGTGGATAGGATTGTGGGTAAAACGGCCTTCGCATCGAATGTTATCCACCGTTGAGAGGGAGATTTCGCCCGCTGCCCCGTCGTCAACACGATTTACGCCGTGAACTCATAGGCTTAGTCGCCATGTAGGATTTACGCTACGTATGTCGGTGATTTTCCAAAGGGAACGACGTTTTTGTGAATAACTCAGGTACTTTGCGCCGCGCCGTTGCGCAGCCGCTCGCTGTAAGTGCGCACTTCGTCCACAAGAGCCAGTACCGCGTCGATCGATGCGTGCGGAGTGATTCCATGACCGAGGTTGAAGACATGTCCGGGCTCGCCGCCATATGCGTCCAGCACTCGCCGTGCTTCGACGCGCGCGACCTCGGGTGACGCCAAAAGCACTGCGGGATCCAGATTTCCCTGCAACGAGACGCGCGCACCGACACGGCGCCGGGCGCGCGCGAGATCGGTCGACCAATCGACGCCGAGCGCATCGCAGCCCGCGCTCGCCATGGCTTCGAGCCACTCGCCGCCTCCTTTGGTGAACAGGATGACCGGAACGCGCCTGCCTTCGTTTTCGCGCACCAGTCCGGCGATCACCTGCCGGGCATAGGCGAGCGAGAATTCCTCGTACGCGGCGGTGCTGAGATTCCCGCCCCAGGTGTCGAAGATCATCACCGCTTGCGCACCGGCTTCGATTTGCGCATTGAGATAATCGGTGACGGCACGCGTATTGACCTCGAGTATCCGGTGCAGGAGGTCCGGCCGCGCGTAGAGCATCGTCTTCAGCGTCCGAAAGTCGTCGCTGCCGCCGCCTTCGACCATATAGCAGGCGAGCGTGTAGGGACTGCCGGAAAAGCCGATCAGCGGAACGCTGCCGGCGAGCGCGCGCCGAACCTCGCGCACTGCATCGAGGACGTAGCGCAGGTCCACGGTAGGGTCCGGCGCTCCGAGCCGCGCAATCGACTGCTCGTCGCGCAGCGGCCGCTCGAAACGCGGCCCCTCCCCGGTCGTGAATTGCAGCCCGAGGCCCATTGCGTCGGGGATCGTCAGGATGTCCGAGAACAGAATCGCCGCATCGAGCGCAAAGCGCCGCAGCGGCTGCAGAGTCACTTCACACGCGAGAGACGGGGTCTTCGCCAGTGCGAGAAAGCTTCCGGCGCGCTCGCGCGTCGCGTTGTACTCCGGAAGATAGCGGCCTGCCTGCCGCATCAGCCAGATCGGCGTGCGCGCGACGGGCTCGCGCGCGAGGGCTCGCAGCAGCGAGTCGTTTTCGAGCGGGCTCACGCAAGCAGCTTGCCGATCAGGCGCCATTCGGACGCACTGACGGGTGTGATCGAAAGCCGGTTGCCCGGGCGCAGCAGCCGCATTTTCGCGAGCCCCTTCTGCCCGCGCAGCTCGGCAAGCGGAACGAGGCGGGTCTTGCGAAGCGCGCGCACGTCGACGTTGAACCAGCGCGGCGCTTCCCGCTTGGCCGCGGGATCGTAGTAAGGGCTCTTCCGGTCGAACTGGGATTCATCCGGATACGCGGCGCAAGCGACTTCGGCCAGACCGGCGATTCCCGGCACTTCGCAGCTCGAGTGATAGAACAGCACGCCGTCACCGGGTTGCATCTCGTCGCGCATGAAATTGCGCGCCTGGTAGTTGCGCACGCCGCTCCACGGCGTCGTGCGTCCGCGCGCCGCGAGCACGTCGTCGATCGAGCACTCGTCCGGCTCGGACTTCATCAACCAATATTTCACAGATTGGTTTTCCAGACGTTCGCGTTGCGGTGCGGCACGCAGTGCCGCTCCGCAGCGCATCCAGTATTTATTGGTGCCCCCCGCTCGTGCCGGTGGACTCGGCTCCCGAACCCCGCCAAACAGGGTGGTTGCTTACCGGTCACATCAGGTTCATCCAGCACGCGTTGGCGTGGGACGATCACAACAGTGACGCTAAGGGCCGCAACCTCAGGAAGCTATCGGTTCGGAAAAATTGAGCCCGGTCGAACACAGCAGGGGGCATTGGAACTAGAACAGCTTCTCCTGCTTGCCAAGGACGGAATCGAGCTTCGCCTCGACCGCGGCGATTCTACGCTTCGCCTCACCGATGTCAAAGCCGCCGCCGAATTTCATGGTGAGAAGCTCGTGCGCGATGTTGAGCGCCGCCATCACCGCGATGCGCTCGGTGCCGGACACTTTGCCGCCATTGCGGATTTCTGCCATCTTCGCATCGAGGTATGCCGCGGTGCGCAGCAGTGCGTCGCGTTCGCCGTCCGCGCAGGCCACCTTGTAGGTGCGCCCGAGAATCGTGATGTCGAGCGTCTTGGCGGTTTCGGGCATCGCGGCGTCAGTCCGGCAGCCGTTCGATCAGCAACTCCAGTTTCGCGCGCGCCGAGTCGAGCCGCTCGTTGAGGCGCTTCGCGTCGCCCTGCGCGGCGACAAGCTGCTGGCGCAAGTCGGTGTTCTCGGCGCGCAGGCGCTCGCACAGGCTGACAAACTGCGCAACCTTGGCTTCGAGCGAGGCGAAGTCGGCATCCACGCCTGCACAATATCTTTCAAATTCGCCGCAGCGTCAAGAAATAAGGGCGGGTTCTGAATGTGTTTCCTGATCCTGCTGCGCAGCGCATGCCGGGAGCCGCCCTCCGCCCTATAATGCATCGCGCTGCACGGTGTCCCCGCGGGAAGTTCGTTTCCTCGGGGATGAAACGGGAAACAGGTGCGCGCGTCCGCGAGGACGCCGCAATGCCTGTACTGCCCCCGCAACGGTAGGCGAGAGGGTGCACAGCAGGGCCACTGCGAGATCGATCGCTCGCGGGAAGGCCGTGCACCTGGCGGAATCCTTCCGCCGCTCGCGAGTCCGGAGACCGGCCTTGCAGTCCATCAACCCACTTGCGGCGTCGGGGACGACGCCAGGGAGGAATGCCATGCGCCATGCCGTCGCCGGAGCGTACACCGGTCTCCATTTCATTCTCGCAGTGCATGCGCCGAGCGTCGGCGCGCAACCCGTCGATGCGGTCGTCATCGAGGCGACACGCTTTCCCGAGGTCGCACGCACGTTGCCGGCAAGCGTCACCGTGCTCACCGCGGAGGACATCGCAGCGAGCGCAGCGCGCACGCTGCCCGAGTTCCTCGCCCAGCAGGCAGGGATCGCGATGCACGATTTCTTCGGCAACAACGCCGCCACCACGACCGTGGACCTGCGCGGGTTCGGCGTCACCGGCCAGCAGAACACGCTGGTCCTCGTCGACGGGCGGCGGGTCACCGACATCGACTTCACGGGGGTGCAGTGGGCGGCGATTCCGCTCTCGTCGATCGAGCGTGTCGAGATCCTGCGCGGCACCGGAGCGGTTCTCTACGGCGACGGCGCCACGTCCGGCGTGATCAACATCGTGACGCGCTCGCCGCTCGAGCAGGGCGCGGCCCTCGAAGCCTGGGGCCGGATCGCCACCTTCGGCACGCGCGAAGGGCAACTCTACGGCAGCGCCGCAACCGGAACGTTCGGTGTCAACGCATTCGTTTATGCCTATGGGTCGGACGGCTATCGCGCCAACAATCGCAACGAGCAGCAGAACAACACGGTCAACCTGCGCTGGGCTCTCGGCGCGACGAAGTTCGACTTGCGCCTCGGCACCGATCGGCAGGATCTGCGGCTGCCCGGTGCGCGGCGCGTCCAGCCCTCGATCGGGCTGGACGAATACGCCTCCGACCGGCGCGGCGCACAAACGCCGCTCGACTTCGCGAGCCGCGACGGCGAGCGCGTCGGCCTCGCGGTGAGCCGCCGTTGGGGGGAGGTCGACCTTTCGGTCGGACTCGACTGGCGGCGCAAGGACCAGCGCTCCTATTTCGACCAGAGCGGCTTTCCGATCTCGCGCGCCGATGTGACCGACGTGAGCTCGCTGACTCCACGCATGCGCATCCCGTTTACGACGGTCGGCATCGCGCATCGGCTGACGCTCGGCATCGATTGGCACGACTGGCGCTACGAATCCCGCCGCTCCGACCGCCCGGAAAACGTTCATCAGCCGATCAACCACGTGCGCGTCACGCAGCAGACGCGTGCGCTCTACGTGCAGGACTCGATCGAGCTCACGCGCGCGACGCGCTTGCTGCTCGGCTGGCGTGAGGAGCGCGTGCGCTTCGACGCGAGCGACACGGTCGATCCGGCGGCGCCCGGATTTTTCTTCAATACGGCGGCGCCGCCGGAGCGCCAGACGCAACGCGCCAGCGCGTGGGAAGTCGGGCTGCGCCACGAGCTGTCGAGGGCCTGGTCGCTGTTCGCTCGCGCGGGCGAGAGCTTTCGCTTCGTCAATGTCGACGAGATCTACGAGAATGACGCGTTCTTCAGCGCGCAGTTCCAGATCCTGCGCCCCCAGCGTTCGCGGACGTACGAGGCGGGCGCCGAGTGGCGCGCCGATACGCTTTCGCTGCGCGGCACGGCGTACCGCACCAACGTCAAGGATGAAATCCATCTCGATCCATTCACCACCGGCGTCGGCAACACGAATCTGCCGCCCTCGCGCCGCCAGGGCGTCGAGCTGGAAGGCAAATGGGATGCGACTCGCACGCTGCGCATCGCGGCGGCGTACACCTACACGGACGCACGTTTTCTCGAAGGCGCGCTCGCCGGGAGCCCGTTTGCGATCGGCACCGGGCTCAGCGTCGCGGGCAAGACCGTGCCACTCGTTCCGAAGCACAAGCTGAACGCTTCCTTTACGTGGGATGTGACGGCGGCGACGCGTCTTTCCGGCACGCTCACCGCGGTCAGCAGCCAGTTCATGGACAACGACGAGCCGAACACGCTGGGAACACAAATACCACGCTACGCGTTCGCGGACCTGAAGCTCGCGCACCGCTTGCGCTGGGGACGAATCGCGCTTGCCGTCAACAACGTGTTCGACTCGCATTACTACACGTACGCAGTGCGCAGCGCGTTCGTCCCGGATCGTTATGCGGTCTACCCGCTGCCCGGGCGTAGCGTCAGCCTGATCGCAGAGCTGCGCCTCGACTAGCAGCGTCGCTCCACGGCGCGGCCGCGCAGGGTGGTGTATCTTGCGCGGGATGCCGCGCCACCCGCGTGTCCGCTAGCCAGCGCATCGCGCTGGTCAGGCAGCGCTACAACCCCTTCGGCGGCGCCGAGCGGTTCATCGAACGCGCGCTCGCATCGCTCGAACGCCTGGGCGCAGAGGTCACGCTGATCGCACGCGAATGGCGCGATGCAGGCGCAAGACGCTTCCTGCGGGTGAACCCACCTTACTTCGGCGCGCTGTGGCGCGACGCAGGCTTCGCACGCGCAGCGCGCGCCGCGTGGACGCGCGAGCGCTTCGATCTGGTGCAGTCGCACGAGCGCATTCCCGGCTGCGATGTCTACCGCGCCGGCGATGGCGTGCACCGGCAATGGCTCGAATACCGCCTGCAGGAAGCCTCGCGCCTCGAGCGATCGAAGGTACGGGCAAATCCCTATCACCGCTACGTGTGCAAGGTCGAACGAAGCCTCTTCGAGCATCCGCGGCTGCGGGCGGTGATCTGCAATTCGCACATGGTGCGCGCCGACGTGCTGCGTCATTTCCGCGTTGCCGAGGCGAAGCTGCACGTGGTCTATAACGGGGTCGATCTCGATCACTTCCATCCCAGGCATCGTGACGCGCTGCGTACGCAAGCACGCAGCGCTCTGGGGTGCGCGGACGGGGACCTGCTGTTTGCGTTCGTCGGATCGGGCTTCGAGCGCAAGGGCCTGCGTTTCGCGATCGATGCGCTCGCGCGCTCGGCAGATGCGCGCCTGCGGCTGGCGGTTGCCGGCGAGGACAGGGATGCGGCGCGCTTTGCCGCCCAGGCAAGGGCGGCGGGCGTCGCGGATCGGGTCCGGTTGCTTGGCGGCGTCGAAGACGTGCGCCCGCTCTATGCCGCTGCCGATTGCTTTATCCTTCCCACTCTTTACGATCCGTTTCCCAACGCGGCCCTCGAAGCGCTGGCCATGGGATTGCCGGTGATCGTGAGCCGGCGGTGCGGCGCGGCCGAACTGGTGCGTACGGGCGAGAATGGCTGGACGTGCGAAGCGCACGACGTCGCCGCGCTGACGATGCTGCTGGGCGCCGCAGCGGCGGCCGTCCGGGACGAAAAAATGCGTGCCGCGGCACGAGCCAGCGCGGAGGGGTTCGGAATCGACGAGATGGCGGGAAAGCTCACAGCGCTCTACGCGGCGCTCGGCGGCGGTTCGGCATGAGCGTCGCCTCGAGCCGGGACCTTTACTTCCGGCTGCTTTCGTACGTTCGACCGTATGCGGGCGTGTTCGCGCTGGCGCTGCTCGCCATGATCGGCACCGCCGCCACCGAACCGCTGTTCCCCGCGCTCATGAAGCCGATGCTCGATGGCGGCTTTGCCGCGGGCAAGGCGGCTTCACTGCCGCCCTGGGTGTTCGCGCTCGCGATCATCGCGATCTTCGCGGTGCGCGGCGTCCTGAGCCTGCTTTCGTCGTACGCGATGGCCTGGGTTTCCAACCGCGTCGTGCTCGACCTGCGCGGCGCGATGTTCGCGCGCCTGGTGCGAATGCCTACGCAGTTCTTCGACGATCATACTTCGGGTGCGCTGCTGTCCAGGGTCGCCTACGACGTCGCCGGCGTCACGTCGGCGGCGACCAGCGTGCTCACCGTCGTGGTGAAGGATTCGGTCACCGTCCTCGCGCTGCTCGCGTGGCTCTTCTATCTCGACTGGAAGCTGACCCTGATCGCGCTTGCCGCCACGCCGCTGCTAGCGTTCGTCGTACGCCAACTTTCGCACCGCCTGCGGCAGATGGCGCGCGAGTCGCAACGCTCGATGGGCGAGCTGGTGCAGGTGATCGAAGAGACGATCGAATGCCACAAGGTCGTCAAGGTCTTCGGCGGCCACGACTACGAGATGCGGCGCTTCGAGCGCGCCAACCAGCGCCTGCGCGGATTCAACATGCGCCAGACCATTCCTTCCGCCGCAGCGACCCCGATCACGCAAATCCTCGCTTCCGTCGCGGTCGCGATCATCGTCTACATCGCGCTCGAGGATTCGCTCGCCGGTCGCACGACCGCGGGCGAATTCGCGTCGTTCATGATCGCAATGCTGATGCTGCTCGCGCCGATGAAGCGCCTCACCGACGTGAACGCGCCGCTGCAGCGCGGGCTGGCCGCCGCCGAAAGCGTATTCGGCCTGATCGACTCGCCGGTGGAGGCCGACCAGGGCAGCGTATCTCTCGGCCGTGCCCGCGGCGAGGTCCGCTACGAAGGGGTGAGCTTCACCTATCCGACGCGCACCGAGCCAGCGCTCTCCGGCGTCGACCTCGTGGCTCGTCCGGGCGAGACCGTCGCACTCGTCGGCGGGTCGGGCGGCGGCAAGACCACGCTCGTCAACCTGCTGCCGCGCTTCTACGCGCCGTCGAGGGGCCGCATCCTGCTCGACGGGCACGACCTGCAGGACCTCGCGCTCGAAAGCCTGCGCGGCAACGTTGCGCTGGTGTCGCAGGACGTCGTGCTCTTCAACGACACCATCCAGGCCAACATCGCCTACGGGGCAATGGGCCGCGCCACCGAGAGCGAAGTGGTGGCGGCCGCCAATGCGGCGCACGCCACCGAGTTCATCCGCCAGATGCCGCAAGGACTGGCGACGCTCGTCGGGGAAAACGGCGTGCGGCTGTCCGGGGGCCAGCGGCAGCGCCTGGCCATCGCAAGGGCATTGCTCAAGAATGCGCCGGTACTGATCCTGGACGAGGCGACGTCCGCGCTCGATTCCGAATCCGAGCGCCTGGTGCAGGCGGCGCTCGACGTTCTGATGCGCGGCCGCACGACGATCGTCATCGCGCACCGGCTCTCGACGATCGAGCGCGCCGACCGCATCGTGGTGCTGGAGCGGGGCAGCGTCGTCGAAACGGGCACGCATGCACAGCTGCTTGCGCGCGACGGGGTCTACGCGAAGCTTTATCGAATCCAGTTTGCAACCGAGGCGGCGGGCGCCGCGACGGCGGGCGCCGTTCGCTCGGCGTGAGCCCGCTCGCGATCGTCCACACCGAGTCCTCGCTCGGCTGGGGCGGACAGGAAATCCGCATCCTCGCCGAATCGCAGGGGCTGGCGCGCCGCGGCCACCAGGTCATGGTGCTCTGCGCCCCGCAGGCGCGGATCCTCGCCGAGGCAAGCACGTGGGGCGTTCCCGCGGTGGCGCTGCCGATCGCGCTGAAGCGGGTCGGGGGGCTGCGCGCGCTGATGGACTGGCTGCGTGCGAATCCCTGCGACGTCCTCAGCACCCACAGCTCGACCGATTCCTGGCTGGCGGCGCTCGCGACCCGGATCGGCCGCGCAGTCCCGATCGTGCGTACGCGCCATATCTCCGCGCCGGTGCCGAGGAATCCGTTTTCGCGCTGGTTGTACGAGCGCGGCGCGGCGAAGGTCGTCACCACCGGCGAAGCGCTCAAGCGCGAGCTGGTGGAGACGAATGGCTTTCGCGCCGAGCGCATCGAATCGGTGCCGACCGGGATCGACGCAGGGCGCTTTCGCCCCGGGGACCGGCTCGCGGCGCGCACCAAGCTCGGCCTGCCCGCCGATGCGACGCTGCTCGGCATCGTCGCGACGCTGCGAAGCTGGAAGGGACACGAATTTCTGCTGCAGGCGATGACGTCGCTGCCGCAGGGCCTGCAGCTGGTCATCGTCGGCGATGGGCCGATGCGCGAGGTGCTCGAGGCGACGATCGACCGGCTCGGTCTGCGCATGCGCGTGCGCATGGCTGGCGACCAGCGTGACGTGCTCCCCTGGATGCAGGCGCTCGATCTCTTCGCACTGCCCTCGTACGCGAACGAGGGCGTACCGCAGGCGCTCGTACAGGCTATGCTTTGCGAGCTGCCCTGCGTGACGACGCCCGTCGGCAGCATCAGCGAGCTGGCCCGTAACGAGGTGACCGCGCTCATCGTGCCGCCCCGGGACGCGCACGCGCTTGCCGCGGCGATCGAGCGGCTCGCGAAGGATCCGCTGCTGCGCAGCGAGCTCGGCGTCGCCGCGCGCAGGCATTGCGTGGAAAACTACTCCTACGAGCGCATGATCGACCGGATGGAGGCGATCTACCATGACGTCGCCGGGGCCGTGCAATCATGAGTCGTGCGCTCGATTGGACCGCGGTATCGGATGACCCGAACAGTGCCGCCGCCAAGGCGGCCGTGCGCGACTGGCTCGCGCAGGCAAGGCAGCTGCACCTGGACTGCGACGTGCTCGGTTACGCGGAGACGCTGGTGCGCGGCAAGCGGGTGCTCGACATCGGCGTCGTGTCGCACAGTGCGCGCTACTTCGACCAGCCGGGATGGCGGCACGGCCGCATCAGCCGCGCGGCCGGCTACTGCCTGGGACTCGACATTCTCGCGCCGCTGGTCGAAGAGCTGCGCCAGCGCGGCTTCAACGTGCGCTGCGTCGATGCCACCTCGGAAACGGATCTTGGCGAGCGGTTCGAAATCGTGTTCGCGGGCGACGTCATCGAGCACGTCGACAACGCCGTCTCGCTGCTGCGCTTTGCGGGCCGTCACCTCGCGCCGGGCGGGCGTTTGTACGTGACCACGCCCAATCCGTTCAGCAGGAAGTTCTATCGTCAGTTCTGGCGTGAGGGCGTGATGGTGACCAACCTCGATCATGTCGCCTGGATCTCGCCGACGATGGCGCTGGAGATCGGACGCAGGGCGGGCCTGCGGCTCGAGGCGTACCATCTCGCCAAGCCCTATGCGGGGCTGAACCGCGCGCTGCACCGTTTCCTGTGGCGCTTCACGCCGGCGGAGTACGCGTTCCCCGAGTTCGTCTACGAGTTCCAGCGCGCCGCGGATATACTCGAGCCGAAGGACGGTAGCCAATGAATCGCACCGCATTGATTACCGGAGTCACCGGCCAGGACGGCGCCTACCTGGCGGAGCTGCTGCTGGACAAGGGATACGTGGTCCACGGCATGAAACGGCGCACGTCGCTGTTCAACACCGAGCGCATCGACCACCTTTACCAGGATCCTCACGTAGCCGATCGCCGCTTCATCCTGCACCACGGCGACATGACCGATTCGAGCAGCATCGTGCGGATTCTCCAGGCGGTGCAGCCGGACGAGATCTACAACCTTGCCGCGCAAAGCCATGTGGCGGTCTCGTTCGAGGAGCCCGAATACACCGCAAACTCCGATGCGCTGGGGACGCTGCGCGTGCTGGAGGCGATCCGCATCCTCGGCCTGGAGCGCAAGTCGCGGTTCTACCAGGCGTCGACTTCGGAGCTGTTCGGCAAGGCCCAGCAAGTGCCGCAGAGCGAATCCACGCCGTTCTACCCGCGCTCGCCGTACGCGGTGGCGAAGCTGTACGCCCACTGGATCACAGTCAACTACCGTGAGGCGTACGGTCTCTATGCGTGCAACGGCATTCTTTTCAACCACGAGTCGCCGATCCGCGGCGAGACGTTCGTCACGCGCAAGATCACCCGCGCGCTCGCGCGCATCAAGCTCGGCCTGCAGGATTGCCTGTATCTGGGGAACCTGAACGCCAAGCGCGACTGGGGTCATGCGCGCGACTTCGTCCAGGCGCAATGGCTGATGCTGCAGCAGGATCAACCCAGGGACCTGGTGATCGCGACCGGCGTGCAGCGCAGCGTGCGCGACTTCGTCAATGCGGCCGCGAAGGAGCTCGGCATCACCATCGAATGGCGCGGCGAGGGTCGCGAGGAGAAAGGCTACGATCCGAGCGGCGCCTGCATCGTCGCGATCGATCCGCGCTATCTCAGGCCCACCGAGGTCGACACGCTGCTCGGCGACGCTTCCCGGGCCCGCGAGCTGCTGGGCTGGCAACCGAAAGTCTCGTTCGACCAGCTCGTGGCCGAAATGGCGCGCGAGGATCTGAAGTCGGCCGAGCGCGATGCGCTTGTCGAGCGGCACGGGTATTCGGCGGCGGCCCGCCGGGAATGACGATCGACAAGCAGGCGAAGATCTATGTTGCCGGCCACCGCGGCATGGCCGGCTCGGCGCTGGTGCGTCGCCTGCGTGCCGGTGGCTACGAGAACCTCGTGTTGCGCACCCGGGCGGAGCTGGACTTGCTGGACCAGGCGGCCGTGCGTTCTCATCTGCAGCGGGAGCGGCCGACGTATGTCTTCCTTGCCGCCGGCACGGTAGGCGGCATTGCGGCCAACGACCTGCGTCGCGCCGACTTCATCTACGAAAATCTCGTGATCGAGGCGAACATCATCCACGCTGCGTGGGAAGCGGGCGTGGACGGGCTGCTGTTCCTCGGATCTTCGTGCATCTATCCGCGCGATTGCCCGCAACCGATCCGCGAGGAGTATCTGCTCACGGGGCCGCTCGAGCCGACGAACGAGCCCTACGCGATCGCCAAGATTGCCGGCCTGAAGCTCTGCGAGTCGTACAACCGGCAGCACGGCGCGAAGTTCGTCAGCGTCATGCCGACTAACCTCTATGGGCCGAACGACAACTACGATCTCGAAAGCAGCCACGTGCTCGCCGCACTGCTTCGCAAGGCGCACGAAGCGAAGGCGCACGGGGAGCGCAAGCTCGTCGTCTGGGGCTCGGGAACGCCGCGACGCGAATTTCTGCATGCGAACGATCTTGCCGACGCCTGCGTGTTCCTGATGGAACGCGGAATCGGCGAGAGTGTGTTCAATGTCGGCATCGGCGCCGATCTGTCCATCCGTGAGCTGGTCGAGATCATCATGCGGATCGTCGGCTTCGAGGGCGAGGTCGTCTTCGATACCAGCAAACCGGACGGTACGCCGCGCAAGCTGCTGGATGTGACACGCATGAAAGCGCTCGGCTGGACGGCGAAGATCGATCTGCCAACCGGGATCCGCAGCACCTACGAGGACATGCGACGCTCGCTGCGATGACTGCGCTCGACCCGTCGCAGGCAGGCGGTTCGTATCGGTCGCAGAACGGCGAGGATCGCTGGCTCGATGCCCATTTCGGCGGCAAACGCAGCGGCTTCTTCGTCGAGGTCGGCGCCTATGACGGCGTCAATTTGAGCAACACGTACCACTTCGAGCAGAGCGGCTGGAGCGGAATCCTGGTCGAGCCGGACCCGGAGATGGCGGCGCGATGCCGGCGCGAGCGGCCGCGCTCGCGCATCTTCGAGTGCGCCGTCGGCGGACCCGCGAGCAACGGCGAGATCTCGTTCTTCCAGGTCGCGGGCGGCGAGGAGTACTCGACCACGAGCCTCACCGCTGCGCACCGCGAGCGCCTGGATCGCCTCGGATTGCGCTGGCACGAAGTGCGGGTGGCGGTGCGAACGCTCGATTCGATCCTCGAGGAAGCCGCTCCGTCGCAGGTGGATTTCGTCAGCATCGATGTCGAGGGGGGAGAGATGGCGGTGCTGAGCGGGTTCGACATCCGCCGCTGGAAGCCGGGCGTCGTGATCGTAGAGACGAACGCGCGCACGCGCGACCCGGCGGTGCGCAACTACTTCGTCGCGAACGGGTACGCCTATCATCACAGCATCGACGTGAACGACTTCTACCTTCCGGCCGAGGCAGGCACCGTGCCGGCAGGCGTCCTCGATCGCGCGAGATACCTGCGGCACCGGGTCGCGCGCCGTCTCGCGCGATCGCGCCAACTCGCGCTGCGCGCATGGCGCAAGCACGTCCTTGGACGCCTCACTGCGCCGGGCCGATGAAGGCCGCGTTCGTTACCACCAACCTGAAGGGCGGCGGCGCGGAGAAATCGGTGCTGCGGCTTGCGGGTGATCTCCACGCGCGAGGACATTCGGTCCACGTCGTCCTGCTTGAAAACAGGCTCGACCATGCACTGCCAGCGGGGATCGTCCTGCACGCCCTCACTGCACCAGGCCAAGAGGCGACCAAGGGCTGGCTCGGCAAGCGCCTTGCCGCGCGGCGCCTGCGCCGCCTGTTCGCGTCCCTGTCCGGCGAAGCGCCGTTCGAGCTGATCGTCTCGACGTTGCCCTACTGCGACGAGGTCGTGGCGCTGGCCGGGTTGACGCCCGCGTGGTACCGCATTGCCAACACGCTGTCGGTCGAAATCGAGCGCCTCGCGCGCAACAGCCGCAGCAAGGCGCAGCGCAGGCTGCGGCGGTACAGGGAAATCTACGACGGCCGCAATCTGATTGCGGTTTCAGAAGGGGTCGCGCGCGACCTCACCGAAGGACTCGGCATGCGGCGCGCGAATGTCGTGCGCATCTACAACGCGATCGATGCAGTCGCCGTGCGTACCCTGGCCGCAGAGCACGAGCCGGCGTTGCCGCGCGAGCCGTACCTGATTCACGTCGGGCGGTTCGCTCCGCAGAAGCGCCACGATCTGCTGCTCGATGCGCTACGCCGGTCCGGGCTTCCGCACCGGCTGGTGCTGCTCGCGGATCCCTCGGCCGCGCTCGATCGGTTGATCGCCGACAAGGGTCTTGCCCAGCGCGTCACAGTCGCCGGCTTCCAGCGCAATCCGTATCCGTGGATCGCTGCTGCGGAAGTGCTCGTGCTGTGCTCGGATCACGAGGGGATGCCCAATGTGCTGCTCGAAGCGCTCGCGTGCGGTACGCGCATCGTGAGCACCGACTGCCCGTCGGGTCCGCGCGAAGTGATGCAAGGGGATCTTGCGCGGTACCTCGTTCCCTGCGGCGACGCCGACGCGCTCGCCAGAGCCATGCGCTCCGCCCTCTTTGCGCCGCGACCGAAGGATGCCGCCGTGCTTGAGCGCTTCTCTGCGCAGATCGCGCTTGCGCGCTACGAGTCGCTGCCCGGCTTGTGGCGCGCGATAGGATAGCCTGATGTGCGGCATTCTCGGTCTCGTCGGCTCTGCGTGGCGCGACTCCGCGCGCGCAGCGCTCGACACGATCGCTTCGCGTGGTCCCGACGCGATGGAAACCTGCGATCTCGGCGAAGCATGGCTCGGCCATGCGCGACTGGCGGTCATCGATCTCGCCGGCGGCCGCCAGCCGATGGCCTCGCCGGACGGGCGCTACACGATCCTCTACAACGGCGAGATCTTCAATTTCCAGGCGCTGCGCGCTGAACTCGAGCAGGCCCGCTACACGTTTGCCACGCAATCCGATACGGAAGTCCTGCTGCACGGTTACGCCGCATGGGGACCCTCTCTGCCCGGGCGGCTCGACGGCATGTTCGCGTTCGCGATCTGGGACGCTCGCGATCGCACGTTGTTTGCCGCGCGCGATCGGATCGGCATCAAGCCGTTCTTCTACGCCAGCACGGCCGGGACATTCGCGTTCGCGTCGACGCTCGCGCCGTTCTTCGCGTTGCAGGGTTTCCCGCGCCGGCTCGATATGCAGGCGCTGCGCGACTATCTCGCCTTCCAGACGGTGCTCGCGCCGCGCAGCCTGCTCGCGGACGTGCGGCAGTTGCCTCCCGCAAGCAGTCTGCTGCTCGATGCAGCCACGCGACAAGTCACGCTGCAGCGCTATTGGGAAATTCCGGCGCCGGGGTCTGCGCCTGCGGACGCGGAGGAGCGCGTCGTGCTCGTCGATGCGGCGTTGCGCGAATCGGTGCGCAGGCAATTGATCGCGGATGTCCCGCTCGGCGCATTTCTCTCCGGGGGCATCGACAGCAGCCTGATGGTGCGCTACATGGCGGAGGCGGGCGCCCGGCCGCTGCGCACCTTCAACGTCCGCTTTCGCGAAGAGGGCTACGACGAAACCCCGCACGCGCAAGCCGTTGCGCTTGCCTTCGGCGCACAGCATACCGTCATCGATGCGCCGGCGATGGAGGGCGAGCTCCTCAAGAGCGCAATCGGCGCGCTCGATCAACCGCTCGCCGATCCGGCGTACCTGGCAACGAAGATTCTGTCGCGTCTTACGCGCACCCGGGTCACCGTGGCCATCAGCGGCGACGGCGGCGACGAGCTCTTTGCCGGCTATCCGCGCTTTCGTGAAGTCGAGGCAGGGTTTCCCGATTCGTACTTGCGGCGGATGACCCGGGTGCTGGTGCGTCGCGGGATGCTTCCCGGCGCGCTGCTCCGACGCGGACTGGCAGGACGCGAGATGCTTCTTTACCGGCGCGTCGAGCTCGGCCCGTTCGACCGTTCGCGCAAGGGCCTTGGGCGGTTCCTCACGCCCGAAGCGCTTGCGGCCTGCCGTCCGGAGGACACGATGCGGGACTGGCTCGAGCTTGCCAGCCGCTGGGGCGAGCCGATCGGCACGGCCGCGCTGATGCGCGCCGACCTCTGGACCTATCTTTCCGAGGACTGCCTCGTCAAGACCGACCGCGCGAGCATGGCGCACGGTCTCGAGGTGCGCGTTCCGTTTCTCGGCAATCCGGTTCTCGACCTGGTGCTGCGCTGGCCTGCAGAGGTGCATTTCGACGCCGAGGGGGGCAAGGCGCTCTTGCGCGCCATTGCCCGCCGCTCGCTGCCCGAGAGCACATGGAACCGGCCGAAGCACGGCTTTTCGGTCCCGCTGCTGCAATTTTTCAACGGCGCATGGCGCGAGGTCGCGCAAGCGCAATTCGAGCGCTGCGCCGAGATTGCGCCGTTTCTGAACGCGTCGGCGGTGCGCGAGCTGTGGCAGCGCGCACGCGCCGGGCGCGCCTCGCGCAGGCTCGCTTTTACAATGCTGGTGCTGCTCCTGTGGCTGGAGCGTCACCGCGTCGTGTTCGCCTGAGGGGCCATGCTGCGCAAGGGAGGGAAAACCGAGAAGCGCCTGAAAAGGCTGCTGCATCGCGTGCATCGCCCGCAATGGGCGCAGGTGGCGGGCATCGAGCTGCCGCTCAAGCATCCACTGATCACGCCTCCGATCCAGCGCGACATCTATTTCGGCGACTACGAGCGCAAGGAGCTCGATCTGATCGAGCGGCGGCTGCAGCCCGGCGATACGGTGATGGAGGTGGGCGCAGGGATCGGCTTTCTGTCGGCCTACTGTGCCCGGGCGCTGGGCGACGACCGGGTCTTCGCCTACGAGGCGAATCCAGCGCTGCTGGCGCTGATCGCGGAAGTTCACGCGCGTAACGGCGTGCATCCGCGCGTGACCCAGGCGCTGCTCGGCGAGGGCGACGGCGAACGCGACTTTTTCGTCGAACCGGACTACTGGGCTTCGTCGCTGGTGCGCCGCTCGGCCGAGTCGCGCTGCGTACGCATCCCGCAGATCGACTTCAATGCCGAGCTGCGCCGCGTCGCGCCGAGCTTTCTGATCGTCGACGTCGAAGGCGGCGAATACGAATTGCTGCGCCGCGCGGACCTGTCGGGCGTGACGAAGCTGTGCCTCGAAGTGCATCCGGACGTACTGGGGAACGCGCGCGTCAGCGAGCTTTTCGCCGGGCTCGTCGCGGCCGGACTGGTACTCGATTTCACGCTGATGCGAAAGAACGTGTTCTATTTCTACCGCGAGGCCAATCGCCCATAAGCGGCCAGCACGTCGTCCACTGAAATGTCGGTGACGTTGCGCGAAGCCGGCTGAAGCAGCTCATGGCGGACTCCCCACGGGTGCCAGCGTTCCGCGGAGGAGTTGCCGAACAGGCAGACGATCGGCTTGCCGAGTGCCGCCGCAAGGTGCATCGCGCCGCCGTCGCTGCAGATCAAGCGGTCGCATTGCGCGAGCGCCGCGATCAGCTCTTCCAGCCGGGCGGTCCGCACGGCTACGACCGGCACGTCTTGGAGCGCGGCGCAGATCGCACTCGCCGTGTCATCGTCTCCGGGATGGAGCGGGTCATCCGCAGCGCCGGGTGCCCAGAGCAACAGGATGCCCGCCTGCAGCGTCTGATGCAGCCGCCGGGCCAGCGCGACGAAGCGTTCGGGCGGCCATCGCTGCGGCACTTTGCGCGAGCTGATATGCAAGCCGATCACGGCGCGCGGAGAATCACGCCACTGGTTGCGCATGCGCTCGACGATCGGCGCAGCCTCCGCCGGATCGGCTGCAACGCGCAACGGCGGGGTCTCATACCGCAGGCCCATGCGCGCAAGGAGATGGCAGCACTGCTCCACCTCGTGGGCCCCCGCTACGGCATCCTGTTCGTCGCGCACGAGCGTGCGGCCCGCCCGGATCCAGCGCGCGGTGCGCGTCGAGCTCGCTTGCGCGCCGCCCGGCAGCAGCACCCAGTCGAAACGCTCGGCCCGCAGCCGCATGACCTGCTTCAGGCGGCTGCCATAGATCCGCAGCAGGCTGTCGCCCGGCGCGCGGTGCTTGGCCTTCGTGTACGAATGAACCGCGTTCAGGTCCGCGTTGCGAGCAAGCACGGGCGCGTTGTACTGAGTGACGAGCGCAGCGAGATGCGCATCCGGCAGCTGCGTTCGCAGCGCGCGAAGCAGCGGGGTCGTGCATGCCAGGTCGCCGATATTGTCGCGCCGGATGACGAGGATGCGCGGGCTGCGGTCCGGCATGCCGATCCAGCGCTAGCGCGGCATGAACAGCAGGTTGCAGAGGCCGATGCGCGCGAGGACTGGCTCGTTCTCCCGGTAGTCGGACCATGAAATCTCCATCAGCCCGCCCGGGACTGCCGCGCCGACCGCTTCATAGTCCAGGCCGGTCAGCAGATCGTGGATCGACCTGCGCTGCTGCGCCGATTCATGGCCGGACTCGAAAAGCAGACCCGGCCGGAAGCGTGCGAGCGAAGCGCGCGCGCCCTGCAGCACCGCTTCTTCGTACCCTTCCACGTCGATCTTCACGAAATCGATGCGCCCGATCTCGGGGCGGGAAGCAAGGAATGTATCGAGTCGGGCGCTCCTGACCGTGATGTGCGAAAAATCCCCGTCCAGGCGTCCCAGCCGCGATCCGCCGCTGTTGGCGCGCTCGACCGAGAACTCGGTCGTCCCGTCGGTGGCGCTGAGCGCAAGCTGCTGCACTTCGACCCAGCTGTGCCGGTTGACGCGCGCCGTCTTGACGATCGTTTCCGCCAGGTACGGAACCGGCTCGAACGCTATCACCTTGCCGACGGGACCGACGCGCATCGCCATTAGCAGCGTCCAGTCGCCGACGTTGGCGCCGATGTCGAGAACGCAGTCGCCGGGCCGGCACAAGGGTTCGATCAGCTCGATCTGCGTCGCCGGCTTGAAGAGGCGATGGCCGGCAGTGATATCGACGTGGCTGGGAACGTAGACGATGCGCCCGTCGGTCCGGATCACGTAGCCTCCCGGCCAGTGATCGAGCGCGTCGTGCCTGAGCGTGTTGCGGAAATGCGGAATCCGCATCCACCACGGGGGACTTTCGGCCCGTCGCGCACGATAACGCCGCAGCCAGGACAGATCGCGGATCAGTCTCGCCAGCGTGCGCGCCATGGCCGAATGCTAAGACAAAACCGTAAGTGCCGAGCGCCATGCGCGCGCAGCCTCGACGAGGCGCTGCGCGCGGTGCTGATAGGTGTGATCGCGCATCACTTTGGCGTGCGCAGCCTCGGCGATCGCACGCGTCTCGGAAAAATGCGCGGCGAAATAGCGGATGCGCGCGATGCAGTCTTCGAAATCACGAAAACTCGCCCACTCGCGGGCAAGGTCAAAATCGTCGCCGGCGTGGCGCCGCTCGTCTGCAAGCACGAATCCGCCCCGCGCCGGAACGCCGTAGCAGCGCTCCGGGAGTCCCCACGACCCCTCGACGCCGCGGCGCGAGCGGTGGTCGCACGACGACCGGTAGCTCAGGTTGATCACGGAGCGCTGGATCACTTCGATCTGCTCGGCTTCGCTCATGCCGCTCGAGTGGCGAAACAGCACTCGCAGGCCCAGCGCCTCGAGGCGCGGCGCGAGCGCGGCGAGAAAGCGCTGGCGCTCGGCGTGCTCCCTGTAGCGCGCCCCGTCCAGGTTGCCGACGAAACTCACGTCCCAGCGGAAAAACGCGGGATCGCGCATCTCTTCGAGCGTCCGGCCGTGCAGGTTGAAATGGCGCGTCCAGACGGCATTGGCGCTGTACAGCTTTACGGGCGCGAAGTCGTACGTCGGTTGCAGCGTGTGAGTGGCGTAGAGATCGAGCGGGCCGAGCCATTCGAAGAGCTTCAGCCGCAGAACGCGTACGCCCAGATGCCAGGGCGCGTCGCGATCGATACCGATGAGCGGTACGCGCGCGCGTGAGAGCAGCCGCTTCAGCCGCAGCGTCGTCCAGGGCATTCGCACTCCGTCATACAAGCCGATCAAGCACAGGGCGGCGCGCGCGAGCTGGTCTGACGTCGGCTGCAAGACATCGACCGCGGTCTCGTAGCCCAGCGTCTCGAAGGCGTCGCGGTATGCTTCGGTCCGCATGCGCAGACCGAACAGGATCAGATTGCGCTCGCCGTCCATGAGGATCAGGAAAGGCTCCGTTGATTGATCAGGCGCCGCAGGCGGTGCTGGCGATCGTCGTTTCCCGTATCGGCGATACGCTGCTCGCGACGCCTGCGCTGCGCGCCATCGCGGGGGCGTGGCCCGACGCGAAGCTCACGTGCCTTGCACATCCGAAGCGCGCCGAGGTGCTCCGCAACCTTCCCTTTCTCCACCGGGTCGGCGTCATCACCAAGACCCGCGCGCCGCTGCTGGGCAGGATTTCAAGGCAACGCTTCGGTCTTGCGTTCGTCTATGGGCACGATCGGCCGCTGGTCGAATACGCGCTGCGCGTCGCGCCCCGGGTGATTGCGTTCGATCAGGGGGACGAAAGCGTCAATCGACGCCTCTATCGGTCGGTGACGCTGCCCCCGCACCAGCAGATGCACGCGGTGCGCTACCGGCTGGCGCTGCTTGGGCCGCTGGGGATCGCGCCGCAGGGCTTCGCTCTTTCCTATCGCGTGACGGATCCTGAAAACCGCTGGGCGCGGCACCGATTGCGCGCCCAGCTCGCCGGCGAGTGCCGGCCGCTGATCGGCCTGCAGATCGCGAGCTTTCCGACCAAGGCATACCGGGACTGGCCGATCGGGAATTTCGTCGATCTGTGCCGCAGGATCCGGTCCCACTACGCGGGCGCGCATTTTCTCATCTTCGGCGGGAAGCTGGAGCGCGAGCGTACCAAGCTTCTGTACGAAACGCTGCGCGGCTGCGCGACCCACTATGCCGGTCGCCTGAGCCTGCGCCAGACGGCTGCGCTGATGAATCAGCTCGATCTGTATATCGGCGTCGACACCGGGCCGACCCATATCATGGGCGCACTGCACCGCCCGATGGTCGCGCTCTATCACGGCTACTCGCCGAGCCGCTTGCTCGCCCCGCTCGAGCATCCGTCCCTCTATGCAGTGGATCATCCGCAGGCCGGGCCGCACTGCAGTCCCGACGCGTCGATGGCAGCGATCTCGGTCGATCAGGTCTGGCTGCGCGTCGCCGAAGCACTGAAGCGGCACTTCGCTGCCGTGAAGCGATGAGCACCGCACCTGCGCTGAGCCTGATCGTCCCGGTCTACAACGTGGCGCAGTTCCTGCCGCGTTTTCTGCAGAGCCTTGGCTCGGTCGACGCCGGGACTGCGGAAATTGTCGTGGTGGACGACGGCTCGACGGACGAATGCCCGCGCCTGCTCGCCGAGTTCGGGCAAGGCCGTCCGCACGTTCGGATCGTCCGACAGGCGAACGGCGGCCTGTCTGCAGCGCGCAACACAGGTCTTGCGCTGGCGCAGGGGCGCCACGTCGCGTTCGCGGACTCGGACGACTGGTTCGAGCCGGGGTACTACGAGCGGCTGCTCGGTCTTTGCGTTGCGCACCGGCTGGACATGGCGGTGGGCAACGCGATGTATCACTTCGAAGGGCGGCGCGAGGATTGCCCGATCTTCGAGGATGCGCCGTCCCCAGGCGTGCTCCGCGGCGCCGAATTTCTGCGCGCGCGGCTGCGCGCGCGCACCTTTCTCCACATGGTCTGGATGCACGTCTATCGGCGCGAGCTGATCGAGTCGCGCGCGATGCGCTTCGTTGCGCCGTTCATCCACGAAGACGTTCCGTGGACGACCCGGATGCTGCTCGCCTCGGAGCGGCTGATGTACGACGCTACGCCGGGCTACCATTACCGGCAGCGCGTGCGGCGGTTCGATCCGCAGGCGTCCGATCGCCGGCTGCTGCTCGTGATCGAGAGCTCGCTCCACAACGCGCGCTCCCTGGATGCGATTGCGAGCGAGCTGCGAGACGACCCGGAGCTGCAACGGTTGCTGCGCTGGCAGCTCGTCGACGGCGCGCTCTCGGTCTTCCACAAGCTGCGGCAGCTTCGCTCGGCGCAGATGCGCAGCGAATGCCAGCGGCGCCTGCGGCGCGAGAAGTTTCACAGCCTGCTGTGGCGCAATGCGGTCGAGCTGCGCCAGAAGCGTCGCATCGCGCGCAACTACCTCAAGGCGCTCGCGGCGCTCTGATCGAGTACGCATGCCGCCGGTCTGTTACCAGGTCAACCTGCAACGCGGCTTTGGCGGCGGCGAGGTGTACACCGCGTTCTTTGCCCACGCTCTCGAGGCGCTGGGCGTAGAGACGGTGCTCTACGCCCATCGTGAGGCGTCCTTCTGGGCAGCCCACCTCCCTGCGGCAGCGAAAGTGATTCGGGTGCAGGAGATCGGGCAGATTCTGCAGCACCTCCCGTCCAACCCGTGCTGGCTTGCGTTCCACACCCCCGGGGCGGAGCATGCAGTCGCGCCGCTGAGAAAGGCGGGCCATCGCCTGACAGCGTTCGCGCACATGCCGCTCTACGGGCGCGATCCCGAATCGCTCAAGCCGTACGAGGTGTTGTTCGCGGTGTCGCGCCATGTCGCCGCGAGCCTTCAGGCCGCAGCGATGCCCGGCGTCTATCCCGAGCCGCTCTACGGAGTGGCGATGCTGGAAGGCAGAGGCGGGCAGGACGCGGTGTTGCGCGTCACGAGCCCGTATGACTGGGATACGCGCAAGGTGCGCGACCGCGTGCTCGGTCTCGCGTATGCGTTGTACGAGCAGCGCCGCACGCGCGCCTCGTTCGCACGACTTCCGGGCGTCACGCTCGGAATCGTGTCGCGGCTGACGCCGATCAAGCAATTTCCGCTGCTTTTTCGTCACCTCGCGCCGGTGCTCGCGCGGCATTCGCAGTTCCGGCTCGAAATCTTCGGTGCCGGAGGCTACGCTTCGGTGCGAGATCTGCGCCGCGCGCTCGCCCCGTTGCGCGAGCGCGTCCGGTTCTGGGGCACGCAGACGCAGGTCGGCGCGGCCTATCGCAGCATCGACTATCTGCTGACCGGGCTTCCGGAGAAGGAAGCGCTCGGCCTCAACGTGCTCGAAGCGCAGGCCTGCGGCTGTCCTGTGCTGGCGGTCGATGCGCCGCCGTTCACCGAGACCATCGCCCCCGAGGTCACGGGTCTGCTGTACCGCGATCCGCGCGCGGACGGTGGCGCCGGATTCGAGCGCTTGCTTGCCCGGCTCGGCGCAGCGCCGTTTCGCATCGACGAAGCGCGCGCTCCCGCGCACCTGGCGCAATTCTCCGGTGAAGCGTTTCGCGCGCGGGTCGCGGCGATGATTTCCTGGCTCGGCGCCCGCGGCGTGCTCCCGTGACCGCGTGCTATCGTCCTTATCCGTGGTCGAGGATGCCGTCCCGCTGGAAGCAGTGCGTCGCGCGCTGGTGGTGAAGTTGCGCCATCAGGGCGACGTGCTGCTGTCTTCGCCGGTATTTTCGGTGCTGAAGAGCAAGGCGCCGCACGCCGAGGTCGACGCGCTGGTGTATGCCGATACCGCGCCGATGCTGACCGGTCACCCGTCGATCCGCGAGGTGTTCTGCATCGATCGGGCGTGGAAGACGTTGGGACCGTTCGCGCAAGCTCGGGCGGAATGGAAGCTTCTTTCGCAGCTGCGCGCGCAGCGCTACGACCTCGTCGTGCATCTCACCGAGCACTGGCGCGGAGCCTGGCTCGCGCGTGCGCTCGGCGCGCGCTGGGCGGTTGCACCGCGCGTTGCCGGACGCGGCCGCATGTGGAAGCGCAGTTTCACGCACCACGTTTCTGCGCCGCTCGCGAGCGGCCGGCACGTGGTCGAAGCGAACCTCGATGCGCTGCGGCGCATCGGCATCTACCCGGGTGTCGAAGAGCGTACATTGACGCTGGTCGCCGGATCGGCGGCAGAAGAGCGCGTCGCGCAGCTGCTCGCCGAGCACGGGCTGGCAGGTGAATCGTTCGTGCAGATCCATCCTTCTTCGCGCTGGCGATTCAAGTGCTGGCCGGCGGACAAGATGTCTAAGCTGATCGACAGGCTGCATGGCGAAGGCTGCAGCGTCGTGCTCACGGCCGCGCCCGATAACGCCGAAGCACAGATGATCGAAGAGATTCTGGGTCGCGTCGCTCAGCCCGTGGCGGCGAACCTCGCCGGCCAGCTTTCGCTGAAGGAGCTTGCAGCGCTCACCGCGCGCGCGCGGCTCTTCATCGGCGTCGATTCCGCCCCCATGCATATCGCCGCAGCGGTCGGCACGCCGGCGGTGGCGATCTTCGGACCCTCCGGCGCCGACCTCTGGGGACCCTGGGGCGTGCCGCGTTCCGGCAGGCACCGCGTCGTCGCGAGAGATGAATACACGTGCCGGCCTTGCGGCCTGGACGGGTGCGGCGGCGGCAAAGTCAGCGACTGCCTCGTGACATTGGACGTCGCGCGCGTGTGGGCGGCCGCGTCCGAACTGCTCGAGACCCGCTAGCAGAAAGGCTTGCTTCGATGGATTTCGTCGATCTGAAAACGCAGTACCGCGAGCTCAAGGAAAGCATCGATGCGCGTATCCAGCGCGTGCTCGACCATGGCCAGTACATCCTGGGTCCCGAGGTGCGCGAGCTCGAGGAGAACCTCGAGACCTATACCGGTGCGCGGCACTGCGTGACGGTCGCTTCCGGCACCGAAGCGCTGCTGATTGCGCTGATGGCGCTCGGCGTGAAGCCGGGCGACGAGATCGTGACCACGCCGTTCACGTTCGTCGCTACCGCGGAGATGATCGTGCTCCTCGGTGCCAAGCCGGTGTTCGTCGACGTGCAAGAGGACACCGCGAACATCGATCCGGCGCGGATCGAGGCGGCGATCACCTCGCGCACCCGGGCGATCATGCCGGTGTCGCTGTACGGCCAGCCCGCGGACATGGATGAGATCAATTCGATCGCGGCGCGGCATCGCCTGCCGGTGATCGAAGATGCCGCGCAGAGTTTCGGCGCGAGCTACAAGGGGCGCAAGAGCGGCAACCTCTCCGCGATCGGTTGTACGAGCTTCTTTCCTTCGAAGCCGCTCGGCTGCTACGGCGACGGCGGCGCGATCTTCACCGGCGACGATGCGCTCGCCACGGCGATGCGCGAGATCCGGGTGCACGGGCAGGCGGGCCGCTATCACCACACGCGCGTCGGCGTCGGCGGGCGGCTGGATGCGCTGCAGTGCGCGGTGCTGCTCGCCAAGCTGGAGTGCTTCGAGCGCGACGTCGCGCGGCGCATTGCGATCGGCAGGCGCTACGACGCGCTGCTGCCCCCGAGCTTGCGCAAGATCCACGTCAAGAGCGACCGGACCAGCGTGTACGCGCAATACACCGTGTGTACCGAGAATCGTTCGGCGCTCGAAGGCGGTCTGAAGGCGCAAGGCATTCCGACCGCGGTCCACTACCCGCTTTCGCTACATCAGCAGCCGGCTTACGCCGGGCTCTTTCCCGGCGCCGCGTTCCCGAATTCGGAGCGGCTGGCGCGCGAAGTGCTGAGTCTGCCGATGCACCCTCACCTGAGCGCAGCGGTGCAGGACCGAATCGTCGAAGCG
>Ga0075429_100000120_pt1 | contig 45683 bp, 88 predicted proteins | sample RhiMetdeltSRZDD3_FD_75295 | JGI IMG/M metagenome (GOLD analysis project Ga0075429, IMG submission 75295) | Populus rhizosphere microbial communities from Tennessee, USA - Rhizosphere MetaG P. deltoides SRZDD3 | ecosystem: Host-associated > Plants > Roots > Rhizosphere > Soil | place: USA...
CTGAGAGAACCGCGGCCACGCCGCTCGGATCTGAGACTTCAGGGGGCGGCTCCCGGTTCCCGCGGGCGGCTCGTCGATGAGGAACACAACCCGGACGTCCGTCTTCTGGATCTTGCACTCATCGCCGACCACACGCCAAAACCAACTCCACATTCCGTCGCTGGGTTCACTCACCATTGTCACGAGAAGAGGTGCATCGATCCTTCCTACCGCTTTGCTCACGTTTCCTCCCAGTGGCTATGAACTCCCTTCCGGGAGGTGGTCGTAAGGTGTGGGCGGGGGCCCCGTATTCACAGGAGCGACCGGCGCCAGTTCTTTGAGTGCGATCAGTAGCTCGGTCTCGGTCTTGCATACACGGTCCACGAATCTGGTCATTACATCGTACCGGTCCGGTTCAGCTCCGTCGAGGAACAGGATCGTAGACTTTTTCCTCCCGGCCGCGTATCCCAGTTCGAGCATCGCCGACTTTCCCGCGGGCATCGCCAACACGACTACATCAGCCATGTCGAGGTAGCTGCGGTCGAACAAAAAGGTATTCCTGACAGACCGGCCGTTCAGAGCTTCCGCGTAGGTCCGCCCTCGTCGACGTTCGTACTCCTGAAGATTCACATCGGCCATCTCACCGGGCGTGAACCACTCATCCATGACATCATACCCCTGCGCTCTGAGTAGGTTGCCGATGTCAGGGATACGCTGATTCTTCAGCGCACCGATGAGGTAGATGAATGTTTTCTCAAGGTCCCGGTCGAGGTAAGCCATCAGCCGACGTAGCGTGGCCGGATTGTCCTTCAACTGCCCGAGGCCCATGTTACACGCCGGGCAGAGCAGCCCCCGAATCCGTCCCGTCGCATGGTCGTGGTCAAGATGCGCTGATTTGGTGATAGGTTTGAGGCAGCCAGCGCATGAGTTTTGTTGACGAGCAAGTTGCCGCTCAACGTCCTGTGCTGTCCAGCCATGACGGTATTTACGAACCGCCGCCGTGTTCCTCTCCGGATGACGCGCTCGATATTTCGTCTGTCGGGTGCGGTCCTTTTCCCGTTTCTCTTCAGGAGTCACGCGAGGTCTCCGAACATGTGGGGGGCTTCCTTGACGAGAACGTCGAGCACTGCCGCAGCAAGATCCCTGATCTCTCGGTCAGCGTGGGGTGAGTTTCTCTTCTGGATGAACTCTCGCCACGTCCGGGCGTTGCCCGTGACCATGATCTTCGTCTCGGTGCTCTCCAGAAGGAAAGCCCGAGCCATCCCTCGCAGGCGCTTCGTCTCGGTAGTGGACGAGTCCTCGGACGTCTCGGACAACAACTCCATCACAGATCGGTAGTTTTCCCGAGCCTGCTCCGCGAGGGACTCAAGCAGTGACGTTAGGCCCGTCCCCTCCAGTTCGGGGGGTGTGACCGTCTTCGAGTCCGAGTGGTCGACGTACCGCTGCGACAGCTGGCTGAAGCTGAAGTGCCGGTGCCTCACCAGCTCGTGCGTCAGAGAGCGGGAGACACCGGTGAAGATGAAGCTGTAGACGGCGTGCTCCAGCACCGAGAAGTGCTGCTGCCCGATGATGTTCGCGAGGTACTGGGCGTTGGTCTTGCGGCCCTTCCCGAAGCTCATGTAGCAGAGGCGCCCGCCGATCTCGGCCAGAGTCTCCCCATCCGAGGGTGGCTCGACCATGTACTGTGCGCCGTCGGGCAGCGCTTCGTCCCGGGCGAACCTTGAGAACTCACTCCACTCTAGGCGGGGCTTCCCCACGAGGTAGATGTTCATAGTAGCTCTTGTCCCTCTTCTCAGTGCGTGCGCTGCGGTGGAGGCGGCCTCCCTCGCCGGGGGCTGAGTGAAGCCACCAGAGGAAGCGGAGTGTGATGACGAACTGCCACTTGCTCCGCACCCATACGAGGACATCCTCGTCCGTGAACTCGTTCGCCCCGCGCTTGCGGTTGCAGGCGGGGCACAGGGGGCGGTAGTGGCCGTCGTTCTCACCCGGGTGGATGTGGTCGAGCTGGAGACGCCGACCACTCCGGCGTCCCCCGAGGTGCTTGAACCACGGGCCCTTCAACCAGTAGCGGTGAAGCTCGTAGTTGGGGAGGCCGCAGATGTCACACCGGGTCTCGGGGTGGTTGAGCACCCCGGCCCAGTAGACAGCGTGCTCGTGGGACAGCCCTCGGTGGGACTTGAGCTGTCGGATCAGACCTTGAAGGCTCTTACGAGCCCTCGCCTGCTGGTCCTTCCGCTTCTCCGCGTTCCGCGAGATCCACGCCGTGTTCCTCGCCTTGTCGCACGCTCGGCACCGGTACACCTTGTGCCGGAGGTTCCCCTCCGAGATGTCCGTCGACCCGCATCGACATGTCGTCACTGACACCCTCCTTGAGCTTCGCAGCCGCGGCCTCCGCCATCTCGGGCGGGAGACCGAAGGCCGTAAGCGCTTCGGCCAGACTCCTGACGACGTGATCGAGTGCGATCTGGACAGCGTACCCCTTCATCTCGCGGACGTCGTCCTCGGGGATCGGGAACTCCAACCCGTCGAGAGTGATGACGTTGCGCGTGAAGTCGAAGCTCTCCACCTTCCGGAAGTCCGGCAAGCGAGGGGCCATCGGGGGCATGAACGCGCCACCCCGCAAGGGAGTCCGGGACTGGAACTCCCTCGACATCCGCTGTTCGCGGTTGTCCGCGGCCAGTGGGGAGATAGGAGCGCCCGCTGCCGCCGCTTCCTCGAACGAGGCGTAGTCCGCGGGTGCGTCGGGGTCCTTCTCGATGAGGCCCAGATCGCGAGCCGCAGCATCACGCCGGGCCTGCTCCTCCGGAGACAGAGGTGGCGGGTCCATGGCGGCGGAGCGGACCGACGGTCCGGTGCCGAGTGTGACCGGCCCGGACCGACGCATGTGTCCCCGCTCCATGTTCTCCTGCTTCACCCGGGCAGCCAACCGAGTGATGGCATTGTCCTTTTCGTAGCCGGGCTCAGCAGACACGGCCCCTCCTTAGACCGTCGGCGCGTCGGGGAGGTAGGACTCCACGTTCGTGCGGCGGTCGTGCTTGGCGCCCTCGCCAGCGTTCGGCGAGTCGCACAGGTTGACCATGACGCTCTTGCCGACGATCGGCACGTTGACGCCCGGCTGGCCCTTCGGGGGGAACATCAGCTGGAGCACGGAGGCCTTGAGGCCGCCGGTCTTCGAGGCGTAGCCCGTGGCCGAGAACAGCGTCGACAGCGCGTTGATCGAGTTGTCGTTCATGAACGTGTGCTTCTTCTTCTCGTCCTCGGTCGCCGTCCCGGCCATGACGCGCGGGTTCAGCGAGTGGCGGGACCAGAGGCGCTGGTGCTCGTTCGGGAAGCCCGCACGGACCTTCAGCTGCACGACGGCGACGATGAGGCCGTCCTTCGTGCCCTCACGCCACGTACCCTCGATGACCGCGGCCTCGGTCCAGCGTGAACGGACGTTGCCCTTCTTGTCGGTCGAGGACGTCGCGTCGGCAGGCACCTTCAGCGGGGCGCCCTGCGACATCGCAGCCGCGGCCGCCTTCTGCGCGCCGTCGGAGATGTCGAAGAAATCGGGGGTAGGGATGTTCGCGTCAGCCATTGTTGTTCTCCTTCGGTTGGTTGTTGCGCTGGGCGTTCACGTACGGCACGTACTTGTCGGTCCAGTAGGACGAGGGGTTCCTATCGAGGAACACCTTCGCGAGGGGATTCGCCGCGACCTCGTCCGAGGTGCGGATCTTGCTGATGAACTTGCCGTCGCCTTCGGTGATGGCGACCACCACCTCTTCCGGGGCATCGTTGCCGGGGACGAGCACCGTCTCCCGGATCACCCGGATGACTGTGCTGAACTGACCCGGCAGGTACTCCGTCATCGCACGGCCCGGGTGAGCCGGACCGCCGACTGCCTGCACGCCCTCGATGAGCTTCACGTCCTCGTGCATCACGAAGATGATGTGGAAGTCACGCTGTCGGGTGAAGATCATGTCGAGGTAGCCGCGCGAGAGTGCGTCGATCGCCTGATAGTCGCCGCGGTTCGGGATCGCCTGACCACCGTTGTGGGGGTCGCCGATCACGTAGTGCTTTTCGCGATCCATCGACTGGGAGTTGGCCGCGTAGCTGATCGTGTCGAGCGCCACCTTTGTGTAGGTGTCGACAACAATCGTGCCGATCTCCGGGTCGATCGCCTTCCAGTCCATCATCGTGAACTGCTGGAAGTTGACCATCGGGTTGTCCCCCTCGGGGATGACCGGGATGACGCGACCGCGCTTGTCTGGGCTGATCGACGGCAGCTGCTCCGAGTTGAGGTCGGCTGCGTAGTAGACGATCTTGCCCCAGTCGGCGGGGACGGACAGCGCGAGCCGGGACTTCCCGGTGCCTGCGCGGCCATAGATGCAGATCCGTTCCTTGGGGACCGGGGGTGCCTGCTTGAGAACTCTGAGTCCCATCGGGGCTCCTTTGGTGAGGTGTGGACTACAACCCTACACTGTTTCGCGGCTGATGTCAAGGGGACCGTAGACCTGCTCGACGATTCTTTCGATCTCGGTTGGTGGGAGAGCCTTCTCATCCCCGAGGATCCGGTTGGCGTACGAGATGGCTGCCCTCGCCTGCGTGCGGTCGATGCCGCATTCGGCGAGCTTGGTGACCGTGTGCCACATCGTCTCATGGCGGCCCGGGTCCTCCTTGCCCTGTGTCAGATACTCCTGTGCCTTCCGTGTCAACCTATTGTACACAGTTTGCCAAGGCGTCCCCGGCGGCAGCTCCCCGGGCTCGGGCTCGTTGAAGGTCGTCTCTGGGACACCCTCCACAAGGGTGTTCGCGAGGAAGTCGTACGGCTCGGTCGGCCCGGACACGATCGCGGTCACCCGGCCGGTCTTCTGGTTCACGGTCCCCGGCATCCGCATGACGCGAGGGAGGTCCGCGACACTCGTGTCGATCCGGCAGCCCTTGTGTGTCCCGACGTGCTCAGCCAGCTTCTTCAGCCAGTAGCCCATCGCCTTCCGGGCCGTCTTCCTCGTGCAGACACCGAACGGCCGGGGAAGGGGGGTGCCATCCATGCGAGCACTGATGCCGATGAAGCGCCCCTCCTGCTGACGGTCATCGAGGACGATGTCCCCCAGCCGAATCCACGCCTGCATCCCTCGGCCGCTGTCCACGATGATCGGTGGTCGCCGCTTGAAGTCGATGTTGTGCCATCTCCCCAGCCAGAGCAGCGCCTCGGCGAGGGCAGACGCCGGGTCACACTCCTCCTCGACCGGGTCAGCGTCGATGAGGAAGTAGGACCAGTGGGTCACGTCGGCCGTGCTGTGCCGGGTGCCCACCGTGCTCTTCGTGGGGTTCATGGCGACGTAGACGTTCATGTCCACGGCGCTGTCAACGAATCGTTGCATCTCCCCCGGTGTTCGAGCGAAGTCCCCAATCTTCCGATTCCCCATCTTTGCGAACATCCGCACCACATGGGAGGGCGTTGGGTGGGGCAGTAGGTCCCACAGCTGCGTGATGGTCGGAGAGGTCATCGATCTTCCATTCGTTGAAGAGGTCCATCTTGCCCGGCTTTCTCAAGGGGACAGGAGGGGGAGCTAGCTCGCAGAACCATTCAAGGAGCTGGTACGTCCAGTACCGCCTGAGCCGGTGGTAGACTGCGGGCCGTGTGACCCCCAGCCACCACAGGAACAGACGCAGCCTAACGGTGAAAATCACCCGACAGCTCCCGGCTGATCCGCTTGCGCGCGGCGCCCCGGGTCGTGAACTTGCGGGTCGCGCCGTCCGGCGAGCGAAGCCACTGGTTGGTCTTGTTGTCGTAGATCTCGAACACGTTGACCGGGCCCTCCATGATCGTGTAGTGGGCGGTGGTGGCGGTCGGGTCGATCGTGGTCACGGTGTTGCTGATGGTGGTCTTCACTCTGCATCTCCTTCTGGTGGTGCGTAGGTGTCCTCGCGGGGCCCGAAGTAACGGGGGTCGTCGAGTTCGATCTCCCCGGTCAGCACGCGGTAGTAGTCGTCGGGAGAGTTGCCGAACTGGCCACCGTTCATCGTCTCGTTGGGCGCCGGGATCCGTCCCTCGTTGAGCCACAGCAGCTGAGTCCGCCGCATGTTATTGGCGTGGTACCGGATGCTGTCCATGACGTGCTCGTGCAGTGGGCTCTCCAGATCGATCGACATCGGCAGCTGGCAGAACATCTCGTTCAGCTGCTTGACCTCCCCGAGAGGGTTGTTCTTCGTCACCTTCGTCCGGTACTTGAGCTTCCGGATGAGGTTGAACTGGGTGCCCCCGACCTTGTACTGCGGGTACTTCTCGTGCTCGGCTTCCGCGTAGAGGTGCTCGTGGTAGCTGCGCTTGGCGAGGTCCGTGAAGACCCCGAAGTGTGTGCCCGCCGCCAGCGCCTTGTGCTGCTTGTGCCACAGCGTGCCGTACTCGACAGCCATCCTGTCCGGGCGCCCTCGCGCGCGCAGTCCATTCCCGAGGTTGAACTCGAAGGGTGTCTCGACTTCGAGGCAGTGGATGTGCTGGTCACCATCCTCCTCCACGTCGGGCGTGAGCGTGTCCTTCCACTGGACGAGTGCCTCCGTCAGGTCGTCGAGCTGCTTGAGGACCTTCTCCCCCACGACGAGGTCAACCGGGTCCGTGGTCTCTGCCATCTTCAGGACCCAGAGATAGCGCTGCCGTTCGATCGCCCCGACCATGGTCGCGGGACCACCGAAGTGGTCAGTGCCATATCCGGTGTAGTAGTCCTCGAAGATCCGGTGGATCAGCTTGCCGAAGCTGAGGGGCTGAGCCTCGTGGATCGGGACCTTGTTCATGACCCAGCAGGCCCACCAGCGGAATGGGCAGCGCATCCACGACTGGACCTCGGAGACGTTGAATGTGGCGTCGATGCCGTTGTCGGCGAGGATCATTTCTTACCCTTCCACTCCTCATCCTTCTTGACCGTCGCCTTGAACATCAGATCCCCGGCCGTGTGGTAGACGATTATGCCCTCGGGGTGCTTGAAGCCGGGAGCAGCGACGGAGCCATTCCGCTTCAGCCATTCGAGGATGAAGTTCGGGGCGAAGCGAGGGCGGGGGTTGAACGGCAGGACCTTCAGCAGCTCGGCCCGGACGATCTCGCTCATGTTCTCCCCACCGAAGACCTCGACGATTCGGTCGGCCAGCGTCTGGACCTCCATCTGGGCGGCTTCCAACTCCGGCCACACTGGGTCGTGGACCTCGGAGACCTTGAACCACTCGCCCTTGTCGTTCTTGTAACCGAGGTTCCCGGTCCACGGCCCCCGGTACAGAACCGGGACGACGTCGATGGAGACGCCGTTGGCCTTGATCTCGGCCAGCGAGGCGTCGAGCCGGTCCTCCTTGCCCTCCTCACGCACAATCCAGCGGGTCGTGTTGAAGAGGGAGAAGCGCTTGACGTCGAGGCCGTAGTTGCGCTGGATGCCCTTGCCCCACCACTCGCCGAAGTGGGTGCCCTCGCCGAGGGCGTAGATCAGGGCAGCCCGGTTCTCCTCGACCCACTTGGCGAAGCCGAACTGATCGTCCTCTACGGTGAGGAAACGGTTGCGGCTCTGGGCGCGGACGCTCCAGACGAGGGGGAGCTGCTCCCCCGCCGGGTCGTACACACGCTCGATCACGATCGCCGCATTGGTCCCGTCGATCTTCTCGGTGATGACGATCTCCCGGTTGAGCCGGGGGATCTTCGGGAACTCCTTGAATCCGTCACTCATTGGTCGGCTCCACAGTCCCGAAGTCCACACCGTCGAGGGCCTTCACCGCCTCGTCAGCGGCCGAGAGGGCGCCCTGAGAGGGGGCAGGCGTCTCCACCTGACCAGCCCAAGCGAGGGCAGCGGCCTCCGTCGCATCCAACTCGGGATCCGTCGGGGCAGCGACCTCGGTCTCCGTCACGAACTTCTGCGGCAGCGGCAGCGCCTTGCGGACACCACGCTGGAGCACGAAGCCGAGAAGCCCGGAACCGTTCGGGAGGATGGCGGCGATCTGCCACTGCTCCGGCCCGTTCACGAGGATCTCGATGTCCTTCGCGTGCTTGGCGTTGTAGCCACCCGTCTTGAACTGAAGCTCGACCCACGGGGCCAGCAGCTGAACGCTGTCCTCGGTGCGGTGAAGGACGCTCTTCGGGTAGAGGTGGGCGATGTTCTGGTCGATGTCGTACTGCGACCAGTCCTCCTTCGCGGGATCGAACGGCGCAGGCGCCGCAGTCTGCTCGCCACGAGCGGCCAATGCCTCATCCTCCGCAAGGGCAGCCTCAGCGGCCTCAGCGGTGACCTCGGTCGTGCCCCCTTCCGGGGCGACCCAGTGGCCATCGGCGTCCTTGACCATGCCGAGACGCTCCATCATCAGGTCCATCTTGTTCTTCAGTTCACCTTCGCCAACCGGCAGCGTCTCTTCGGACATTGATTCCTCACACTTCGATGAGAGCGACCAACAGGACGTTGCTGACCCTGTGGTGCTCGGTGGTGTCCGTCTGCTCGGTCGGGCGACCGAAGCCGAGGGACAGACGGAGGGAGATGCGGTCTTCCTCACTGTTGACGTAGACATTCATCACTGCGGGCACAGCATCGCAGACATCGTCGGTGATCTCGCACGACCACTGGTAGCGGCGGGGGAGACGGCCGAGCATGTCGTTGATGCTGTGGAGAATCGGGGGTGCCTTGGGTGACAGGCGATTTGATCGGGGCATCCTGCCTCCTCGGCGGGGTGGTTACTTCTTCCAGCCCAGTGGGCGGATGAAGCAGATGACTTCGCTGTGGAACACCTTCTCGTAGCGGCGGGCGCACTCCATGAGGAAGTGCCCGTCCGCCTCGTACACGTTGTGCTGCGCCCAGCGAGGGAGGTCAGTGCGGACAGGGGGAACGCACTGAGGCCCTCCCATCGTCCCCACGATCGGTCTGTCCGAGGGGAAGGTGAAGCCGTGGTTCTGCATGCGGAAGAAGTGGACCTTGTTCGGGTCGGCCTCGGTGGCGTGCAGGACACGGAAGGCGTCCGGGCCCGGCCAGTCGTCGTCGTCGATGTAGACGAGGCAATCGCCCTTGGCGATCGACGCCGCGTAGTCACGCTGCGCGTTGCCGTACACTGACCCTACCACATGGTGGCGGTGGAGGGAAGTGAATAGTGACGACTCGTACTTCAGGATCGGCGCGTCTGGTGGAGCGTCGTGGATCAGGAGGTGTTCGTCACCGGGGAGGAGGAGGGAGGCGACCGTCGCGATCGTGGAGTTGATGGAGTCCCGGTCCCCCCGGGTGGGCGTGACGACGGTGATCCTCATCGCATCACTCCGAGAATGTCGTTCTCCATCACGACGTAGAAGCGCTCGCGAGGGGCGCCCTCGCTGGGGCTCAGGTCGACTGGGCTGCCACAGTATTGCTTGGTTATGACGCCGTCGCCAACTCGGACGTCCTCGCGGACACCAGAGCCGACGCGGACGACGACCGCATGCTGGGACTCTCGGGACTCGCCGAGGTTGACGACCTCGATGATGGACGACTGGAGCTTGTCCTCTTCCAACTTCTTGATCAGGATCTTCTGGCCGAGTGTGGTGATCATGCGCGATCGAACTCCGCCGCGTCTTCGCGGCAAGTGAGCACCCGGATGCAGGCGACCTCCGCCTTCGCCACCCGGGCTGCGTGTTGGAGAGTCTGGTAGATGAGCGCCCCACCCTTGTGGGGGGAGAACTGGTAGATGGAGCCGTCTTCCTTCCGGTCGTCCGTGTAGTCGGACTGGAAGTAGACCAGCTCGTTGTCCAGCTCCCGATAGACGACGTAGGCGGGGGCCATGATGGAGGGTGTCATGATTCCTCGGTGGGGGGCAGGGTGCCCGGTTGGTGGCGACGGATGCCCTCGTCGACGCGGGGTTTGGTGTAGCGCTTGCGCTCCCTCGTGCGGACGGGTCGCTCGCGCTCGGTGGTGTCGAGGTCCTCGGGGGCGACCCCGCGGCGCAGCTGGTCTCGCCAGTCTTCCTTCACTTCGTTCTCCATCGGCGGCGCACCTCGCTGGTCAGGATTTCGAGCAGGCGGATGACGTTCAACTGGGTGAGACTGCTGGTCGGTGGTGCCAGCACTGTCGAGCGCTGGGTGAACGTCTGGTGGTTCCCGACGACGTTCTCCCCGTCGATCTCGTCGACAGTGATGAGGATGCTGATCTTGGTGCCTCGGCTATCGGCCATAGAACTTCCCAGTGGGGCAGCCCTTCGGCGGACCCGGCAGCGAGGGAACCTTCACGGTCTCACCTCCGCATTCTTCCACCATATCCCCCACACCAACGTGAGCGATGCAGGGCGGGTTCGGGTCGTCCACACGCTTCAGGTCCTCGAAGGTGTGGCCGCACACGGTGCAGCGGTAGTTGTAGAATGGCATTATTTGAGTTCATCCTCCAACCAGCTGTGGTACTTGCGGGGTGACGCGACCTTGGGTGCCGCGAGAGTGAAGGGGGTGGGCCACGGTTCGATGAGCGTGATCCCGTGAGTGATCTCCCCACAGTCCTTGTTCTTCTTGCCGCAGGAGCAGGTCGCTTCCTCCCACGCACGATAGCGGGCACGAGCGGCGCTGATCCGGCGCTTCAGCTCGGCACGGAGTTCGGCGAGGGTGAGGCGACCGAGCCGGAGGACGTCCTCGGCGGTGCCCTCCCACTCAGTTAGCTCGTCGATGAGTTGTGCCTTGGTGACCCTAGTCATCGTAGTCGAACCTCTCTAGGTCGAGGGCCTCGATCCGCTTCATGACGGCGTCCGAGATGAAGCGAACTCCGGCCATGACTTTCTTTGAGTAGAGATCTTTGCCGTCCCACGAGGTGACCTCACCTCGGGTGACTCGAATCTCGTACTGGAAGACCTCCCCGTTGAACTCCATGATGAGGAGCCCTTCGAGGAACTCACCGCTCAAGCGGCTCCCGAGAATAGGACGGTGTGTGAGGGCCCGTCCGATCCGGTGGAAGTGTCGGGGAGGGATCTTCAGCAGGTCCAGCAGGGTGTTCTCACACACCCTTCTTCTTCTCCACCTTCACCATCTTGGGGAGGGTCTTGTCCTCGGTCACCCATTCGTAGCCGAGGGCGGTGGTGAGGGCCTTGAGGCGAGTGTAGAGATCTCTGAGGTCCTCGTGGGAGACGAGGGTGGTAATCCTGAGGGGCGAGCTAGTGGGGGCGACCACATGCTCGAACCTTTCCCGGAAAGAACGGTTGATGTCCCGAGTTGTGTTGAACTCAGAGCGCAGCTCCTTCAGACCCTTCGCCTGTGCCTTGACATTCATGTTGAGGACGAAGACGACGGCGATGAGAGAGGCGAGGACAGTGATGAGAAAGGGGATCATTCGGGTGTCTCCTCGAAGTCGGCCGCCATGTAGGCAGCGCGACGGCCACGGTTACCCCCACCCTCTTGCAGGATGCGGGGCTTGAGTCGGCGCTTCTCGTTCGAGATGCGGGCGTAGATGGCCCTCTCGAACTTGTCAGCGTCGGGGAACAGGAAGGTGAACTTGGGATGCAGGGCGGTAGCAATCTCGGACTTCGTGAGTTGCTGCCCTCGCTGGCCGCGGAGGAGACCGACGATAGCGTCGACCAGCTCGTCCTCGACGCCGGTGACCTCGACTTCGCTCGGCTGCTTGAAGGCGAGTGAGGCGGAGTCCTCGTCACTGACGTTCATGGCGTAGTAGAAGGGTTCAGGGGTGATGCCCCGGAACTTCTTGTACTCCGCCCGGATGAGGTACTTCTCCTTCTCCGTGCGGTTCAGCTGGATCTGGTTGTCGAGAGCGCCGGGCCCGGCGGTGGCACCGCGCCACCCCTCGCCGTCGTTGTGCTCGGACTTGGCGGCGTTGTGGTGGAGGATGAGGCAGGCAGCGCCGGTCAGACGACTGAAGAAGCGGACGTTGCGGAAGACACTCTCGGTGAAGGTGTTGCTGTTCTGCTCGACGGAGGTGAGCTTCGACCATGTGTCGAAGATGACGAGGACGGCGCCCCGGCGGCGGCGCAGTTCCGTGATGGGGATCTGGAGGTCACCCTCAGCCGAGGGCTCGAACCCGACGACGTGCTCGGTCTCCGGCCCCCACTCCAGTGCGTTCGCCGTGACGACGAGGCGCCGGATGGTGTCGATGTTGTCGAGCATGAAGTCGGACTGGATGAGGAAGTGGACGTTCGATTCGAGAGGGTTGTCGACGTCGTGGTGTCCCTCACCGAGGGGAACGTAGGACTGCCACTCACGCAGGGTGAGGCGGCGCCACTGGCGGGCGTAGTCTTCCTTGGACGAGTCGGAGCCGACGAAGAGGACCATGCCTTGGCGGGCTTGGAAGGCTTCGAGGAACTTGGTGCCAGTGGCGACGGCGCGAGCCATTTCGAGGGCGAACCACGTCTTGCCAACACCGGGTGCGGCAGTGAGACCGGTGATGGTGCCAGCGGGCTGGGCGTCCTCGATGAGCATTTCGGGGGGCTCGACCGTGTAGAGGTCGGTGGACCCGAGCAGTGTGTAGGGCTTGACGCTCTCGATGCCGAGGAGGCGGATGTCGTCGCTCACTTTGTCTCCGGGGGAGGGAAGGGAACGGGGACCTTCATCCAGTCTCCGTAGATGTTCGTTGGGTATGTCTTGTACCGGTGCCACAACTGGCCCATGTTGTCGAGACCGTACATTGAACCATTCTCGATGAAGATCTGGATCAGCTTCCGCTTTTCCACGGGTCCTTTCCTTCCTCGAAGAACTTCATCTCGTAGATGGGGTGCCGTTCCGCGTCGAAGTCGATCGGCTTCATGCGGCTGAAGTCGAGCATGTGCATCGAGCGGATCATCTCGTTGGTGAGCTGGTACACGATGACCCCTCCCGCAGTCTTGAGGTCCCGAGCGTACTGCATGAAGGTCTCATCGAACTGGACGGTGAGCATCCAGCGGCGGGAGAGCTTCTTGTGGGTGGTGATCAGGCGAACCCGAGTGACCTCGGCAGCGAGGGCGGACATCCGGTCCTCGGCCACCTTGATGCGGGCGGTCGCCCGGTCGTGCTCGTTCTGAAGACCTTTAGCGGTCTGCTCCCTCGCTTGGGTCGCGATCTCCTCGGTGCGCTTGCGGAGGGTGCGCTTGTACGACTGGCGCCAGCGGCGCCGAGTGGCACGGTGGGCGTTGTTCTGTTCTTGGAGGAGGCGCTGGACGTACTCGACCGCAGCTTGGCCACCGGCATTGAGGAGCTGATGGTGTTCGCGGGTGAGGATCGGGAGGCGGAACGAGCGGTTACTCACGTTCCGTGTACCCCATCAGTTCAGCGCCGAGCATGCCCACCGTGAACAGGATGAAGCCGCAGATCCACTCGTAGATGTTGGTGACGTGGCTCGTCATGCGGGCCCCCTGAGCCACAGCGATGCAGATCATGATGCGAAGGACGAGACGTCCCATCTGTTGTCTCCTTTCAGGAGGAAGTTACCGCCCGGGGCCTCATTGCCGGGCCTGCCATGGTGGACCCTTTGTGGAGGTCGCTCCGAAGAGCGTTCCCTGATATTCCACGAGGCGGGTCAGCCCATTGTTGGGGGCAGGTAGACGGTGATCTCACAGCGTCTCAACGGGCGTTCGCCTCCGGCTCACGGCCCCTCTACAGGGGCCACCTCGGGTTACTTCCCTCGCCAGCGGGCTGTGCATCTTCCCGCCTACCTGTTATCCCCTCAGCCGGTAGCGAACCGGCGCCTACTCTTCCCAGCCAGCTTCACACTTGCAGTCATCGACGTTGCAGCCACCCCAGCCGTGTTCATTGGGGGTGTGGTCGCAGGTACAGGTGCCCGTGAAGTACGGTTCGTAGTCCGGGAACTCTTCATCTTCGTCCACTCATTCCTCCCACGTAGACCATGCCAGCGATCAGGAGGGCCAGCACCACGAGCTTCAAGATGTTGGCGGTGGCCATCACGTATGTGCGGTTGACCTTCATTCTACGGGTGAACGGCTCGCGAGGGATCATCGAGGTCCCGTCCCCCCAGTGGGCATGAACCGAGCGATGACCCCACATATACCGAAGAGGGGGAGAATGAAAATGAGGGCAATAAGGGGGATGGGGAGGTCACTGTGAACGGCCCACTTGCCGAACCACTCTAGGGCTCGGATGATCCACATGACGCCCACGCCCCCGATCCAGAAGAATCCGCCGAGTAGAACTCCGTCGGACAAGCCCCCGAGGATCTTTCTCACTTTCCCTCCCCGTTCTCGAATGCGTCCACTGCGGCGCGGGCGGAACGCAGAGCAAGGTCCAGCGTCAGCCTCCCGCGCGGTGACACCAAGTGATGTGGAAGCGCGTCCCTGCTCGCCTCGCACTCGGCCTTGTAGAGCCGCAGGGCTTCGAGCAAGAGGCGGAGGTCGCCAGCGTCAATCGGCATCAGGTAGCCGTCCTTGGCTCCGTGCTTGAGGCGGTCAAGTTCCAGCCGCTCCACGGCCTCACTCACGCGATTGGTCATCGGGCTCACGTCCGTTCCTCCTTCGGTCCGGCCTCGGCGGCGGAGAGGGCGTCCACGGAATCGCAGAACTTGATCCACTCGGTGTTGGCATCGCCGGATGTCTCGTAGTGTCTCCACGCCTTCGCCGCCTCGACCACCGGCCGCACTCTGGCCAGCTCCAGCCCCAACCCGTGCACCTTTGCCAGCAGGTGATTGCACTCATCGTCCAGCCGCTTGTTGTGCGTCTCCAGCGCAGCGACCTTGGCGCGCGTGGCGTCGAGTTCGGCTAACAGTATCGTGCCGAGGATGCTGCTCTCGCTCCAAAAGCGCGCCGCAGTCTCCTCTAACGCGTTCATCGTCAGCGGCTCGTTCGTCTGGCTCATGGCTTCCCTCCGCTGGCGAGGATGCGGCCCAGCCGCAACCCCGCTAGGTGTGTGTTGCTCGACCGGCTGCAAGCGGCAATCACCACGCGCCCATGCTTCGCGTCCTCACACTCCACCAGCCACCAGCGGTCGCAGCCCCACAACCTCGCCCTAGTGGCCGCGAAGTCCTCAATCGTTCCGACAAACCGCCACTCGGTGTTGACGCGCTGGAGGAACTTCGGATGTTTGTCGAACTCACCCTGGCCCATCAGCAGCACGCGGCTCACGGCTCACGCTCCGGATCGGGGGTGGCGGCGAGGGCTGCGCGGGCGAAGTCCATGCGAGCCTCGCCCTCGTCCTTCCAGCGTTCTGCGGTCGCCATCCCACCGATCCCGAATGCTTCCATGCTGCCAAGGCGTCGTAGCGCCTCCCGCAGCTTCTCCACGCGGCGCATCAGGTCACGCACTACCCCGCCCTGTCGGTCGTATGCCTCAGTCTCCGAAAGGGCCAGCGCTGTCAGCCGCTCGACCTCCCGCTGCGACTCGGCGAGAGCGGCCCGCAGGGACGAGATGTGCTCCACGATGAGACGCGCGTCCTCCCGGTAGATGTCATCGTCGTACTTCTCCAGCCACCACATCGCATCGTTCAGTCGTCCACCCTCGACAATCTGCCCCTTCGTCAGCGGCTCGGTCATCTCCCCTCCACGTTCTTCATGGCGCGGATGATGTGGGCCGTAACTGGCTCGCTGCGCTGGTCGCATTCACAAGCCGCCTTCTCCAGCGCCGCGTCGTGCTCGGCTGCGAGCAGGGCAGCCAGAGAGGCGATGTCGTCGTGGTGCGATCCGGTCACGCGATCTTCGCTGCCCAGCCACTCCCGCGCCTTTGCGAGCCAGCGAGCATCTCTCTCCATCCACGGGCTCAGGTGCTCCGGGGTGGGGGCGGTCATCGGGATGCCTCGCCGATTTCTTCCAGAGTTGTGCGGGCCTCGTCTGCGGCATCACTCCGTAGGGCCTCAACGCGTTGGCGCAGCAGCGCCCACACCGCCTTGTAAATCTCCCCGTCCTCGTGAGCCGTGAATCCAATCGATAGTTCGCTCGTCGCAGGCTGAATCCGGCCTCGCTCCACCCGCACCGACAAGCGCCCGCAGCAGGAATGCTCAAGGTCGTGTAGCTGCTGCTTCGCCTGTTTGTAGGCGTCGATGGCGCTCACTTGCCACGCTCCAGCCCGTCGAACAGGTCGCCAGCCATCGGGTGCGCGCGCCCGGCCTTCACGTCGGCCTCGAAGTTCTCGCGGAACGGGTCGCGGCGGACTGGCTCCGGGGCATCCTCCAGAAACGCCTTGCCGCACTTCACGCACGACTGCCCCAGCAGCGCCTCACGCTTCACGACGCGCCGCTCGTACTGAGACAGCACCTTGCCGGGGTCGTGGGTCTTGCAGTACAGCAAGCCGCCTGTCCTGAATGCCGAGCGGTTCATCGCTCGCCTCCTTCCAGCCCGTTCAGCGTGTCGGCCACGGCGCGGGCCTGTGATTCGGTCAGCGGAAGGTTGTTCACCCTGCACCCGGCCTCCGCCTCGTCCCTGACGCACCATTGCCCGCAGTGCGCGTTGGAGGCCGTGTAGCGGGGCTTGGGCGGCTTCGGCGTGCGCTCGGCGATGACGGCGCGACCGGCCAGCAAAACAGCCATTGAGCGTGGACCTGTGACACTGATATTGGTTTCGTCGCACATCTTCGCGTACTCCAAACACGCAGCCACGCACTCCCGCTCCGCCTCCGTGGCTTGGTTGGCTCGCGCGGCTCGCAGGGCGGCGATGAGGACGGCGATGCGCTGCTGGCCGGTGAAGTCGGCCGGGAGTGCTCCAATCAGATGCACCCCTCTCATAGCGGCTCGCTCCCACTGCTCCAGCAGCTCATCGGTCATCCACTGTGGATAGCTCATGACTTCCCCCCGAACGCTCTGTCGACCGCTCGTTTGTTCAGGATGTACTGACGGGCGTCCTCAGCCTCAGCCTCGGTGAGTTCCTCGACCTCGTACTTCCCGTTGGGCTGGAGGCGAACGATGATGGGGGGCTCGGTCGAGGTGGCTTCGACCGCCATGAAGGCATCGAAGAGAGACTTCGCTCGGGGGATGTCGTCGAGGGTGCTGATGACGATCTTGTCGAGCATCAGGTAATACTTGAGGCCCACTTGGAAGAGCTGTTCCCGGAGGTCCGCGAAGGCGACGTTTCGGGCGCTCATGATCTGGTCTTTCTCACTCATCCTGCTCTGCTTATTCATCGGTGCCTCCATTGAGTGCCATCTCGTTGATGTCGGCGTCTTCACCAACGGCGACGACGGTGAGGTCGGGAAGCCAGAGGCCTGCGAGGTTGTTGGTGCGGCCGGAGCCGACGTCGATGCAGAAGCGACGGTTACCGAAGGATCGTACGTACCCTCGCGTGTGGCCGAAGACTTGGGGGATGTTGTAGAGGTCCTCGCGGTCGTCGCGCCAGAGGATCCCCCCAGAGCGGTTGAGACCACCGCGCCATGGACCGATGTCGTTGATGACGGGGGACCTATGCATGAGAGCGGTCTCTCCCACTGCGTTGATCGCCCGCGCCATCAAATCAGCGTCTTGGATACCGAGCTGGTTGTAGGCAGGGTGCTGTCCGGCGTGGGTGAGGAGGTAGCCGTGTGACGCAGTAGCGAACGAGGGTGCGACCTTCTCGACGAGGCCCCGGAGGAGGAGGGTGGGGGGAGCGTAGCCCTTGAAGGCGTGGCGCTCCGGGTCCTGAGTGGCGTAGTCGTGGTTACCCCAGAGGACCTCGATGCCAAGGGTGAGGGCGGTGTGGTAGCAGGCGATGTCACGCTCGACGGTGCCGAGACGGAAGTCACCGAGGTCACCGAGCTGGATGACTCGGGTGTCACCAGTGAGCTTGCCGTCCTTGAGGAGCCCGGCCTTTTCGAGCAGGGCGAAGAGGTTATCGAAACGTCCGTGGACATCGCCGATGACGAAAGCTCTCATGGGTTACCTCGGGAAGGAGCGGAAGATGTGGCGGAGGCCGTTGGTCTTGACCTCGCGGATGGAGGTGTCGTAGTCCTGCCTCTCCCACACCTCGGCCAAGATGCGGAGGTCCGCATGCACGAAGACGAGCACGACGGCGATAAGGAATACTAACACCTGACCGAGGATGAGGAACGGCAGGCGAGGGAGCCAGAGCAGGCGGTTGATGAAGAGGATCACTTGAGCTTCTCCTTGGTGGTGGGCTCCCTCGCGTGCTGCTGGGGGCCCGGACTACTACCCTACACGATCGAGCCGCGGATGTCAATAGCCGGGTGCGTCGGGAGGGATGGGGGCGTGGCCGGGGAGGATGGTCTTCCCCGTCCAGTGGACAGGTGTTCCGTGTTGGTCACGGAATAGCTTAGCGAAGCTGTACGTCAGGCTCCCTCGGGATCCCCCGTATGACAAGTTCATGACGACTGCCCCCTTGTACCGGAGCCAGCGGCGGCGGACGAGGACAGTGCCGTTCTGCTGCCACCGGTAGATCCGGCCCTTCCGATCCATGAAGAAACGGGGGAGGGGGTGGAGGTCCCAGAGGTTCTGGATGTGGGTGATCTTGGTCGGAGGACGCCTCTTTTTTGTCATGGAAATGTCCTCAGAAAAGTATCCGTTGATTCTCTCTCTTCGAGAGAGATAGGGAATACATGAATAAGAACGAAGACCCAGAGACAGGAAGAAGGAGACCACTATGAGACGACTGACTCTCGTCGTCGCTCAATCGTGTTCGCCTTTTTCTTCCCAGTCTCAAGGGTGGGGGCGGCCCCTCCAGATCCAGCCGAGCAGCCCGAGCAGGGCCATGAGGGGGAAGGCGAGGAGGAGGACCAGCCCAGTGAGGAGGTGGAACAGCTGGGCGACCAGCCTCATGTTCGCGCCGGGTTGCGGCGTGTCCGGACACTGTCAACCACCAGCCGGGGGACGGACAGGGTCGAGCCCATGGGTAGGAGGAGGAACTGGGTAGTGCTGTCGAGGGGAGGGGCGGCGAGGACCATCCCGCTCACGTCGAAGCGATCGAGGACGATGTAGCGATCGGTGAGGACTGCCCTCGTCGGGGGTGTCCCGGGAGGGGGTGGGAGGGGGATGGCGGCCGCCCCTACTCGCCGGGTGGCGAGCAGGAGCGTGAGGAACGCGAGGATGGTGAAGACCAGCACCCACCCCACTCTAGACAGCAGACGGCGGATCAACAGCCACCTCCATGCCCCGCTCGGGAAGGCCGAGGAACTGGGCAGCGCACTTCTCGGTGACGATGCGTCCGATCTCGTCGCGAAGAACGGCCAGCGAGGGAAGGATCGACGGAGGCAGCTCGAACTTCAGCTTCTGCTGCCAGTGGTCGGTCTGGATCAGGAAGGTGGCGACCTGCTTCCCGTCGGGGGTGAGGAGTCCGATGGTGGCGGCGACGTCGGGGAGCTTCAGGGCGTCGGATGGGAACGTGATGACCAGCCCAGTGAGGCGGGCTTCGGTGATGTCGACTCGGATTGCGTGTTTCATGGTGACCTCGTGGTTAGTGATGGACAGCCCACCAAATGACGACACCGAAGAGGGTGCCGATGATTCCAAAGATGACGGCCACTGTCACCCATTGGGGGTATCGGGAGAGGCGGCTCACCAGAGCGTCGGCACCTTTCCCGAGGAGGGCGAGGGTGAAGACGAGGAGGGGCAGGCCGATCAGCCCCCCGAGGAGGTACTTGACGAGGCTAGCATCCACCGAGCACCTCCGAGAGCCACCAGAGCCCACCGAGGATGGTCCCGAGGATGGCCGACATGGCGACTGCTTCGGCGGGGAGCACCCCACAATACTGCTCGATCATGTCCACGAGCCAGTTGAACACAGCACCGATGCTCATCACGATGAAGATGAGGGCGAGCACGCCGAGGGTGGCGCCGCCGATGTACAGCGGGAGGAGGGGCCAGTTCATTTCTTGCCTTTCTTCGTGGGGCACGTCTTCGCGTTGTGCCCGGGTTTGTGGCAGTTGCCACACTTTCGCTGTTTCCGTTCGGTCACCTCACCCGAGGCGTCCATCACTTGGACGGTGGGTGCGGGGGTCCCGGGGGCAGCGGCCTTCGCGTACGTCAGCTTCCGGGTGACGGCACCCCGGGCTTCTTCCCTCTCGTCCGCTGCGTCGAGGGCCAGCATGTCACCGCTCTCGATCAGGCGGTTGACGATCTTGCTGATGGGCTCGGTGATCCGGCGCAGCTCGACCAGCAGTTCGGTCGCCATCTCCATGTACTGCCGTCGCTCTTCACGCGGGCTCAGTTGCTCAGGCATCGGCACCTCCAGTGTTGCGGTCCCTCGCGGTCAGGTCATCCCTCAGCCACTCGGGGATGCTCTTCGTTCTCGTGCTCACGGGGTCCACCTTCGCCATCAGCTGGTGCAGCTCCCGGTTGCGCTCGTCCTGAGCCTTCGCCCGGCGCAACTCACCGGGATCAACGGCCTGACGGAGCCGCATCTTCCGCTCACGGTCGGCGAGGTCGGCACTGCCCGCACCCAGTCGGTCCACCGGTTCGGCGTTGCTCGTCTGGCCGGTGTCCTTGAGGTACTGGCGGGTCACGTCGTCCATCGGGACGTCCTCCCAGTCGAGGCCGAAGGGCGCCCGAGCGAGGGAAGGAACCTCCTCCACCCGGTCATCATACTCCTCGGCCGTCCGGTTCTTCAAGCGCTCGATCTTGTCAGCGATCAGGCGTTCTGTCCTCTTGGTCCCGAAGCTCAGCACCAGTATCATTCTGTCGAACGCGAGCATCATTTCGTTGACGACAATGAGGTCGCCTCCGTACAGCTTCTGGTACTCACGGTCGGCGATTACGTCGAGTAAGAACTGCTCCTGCTCAGTAAGGTGTCGGGCTGTGGCCATCTTCATCCTCTTCCTTCGGTGGTGCGGCTTGGGGCGGTGGTGACAGGGGCTGCGCGAAGAACGGGATGGTCGGGTACGTCTTCCGTACTTGGTCGATCGACCACCTGTTCAGGTCTTTGATCCGTCGCTTGCGCCCGAGACCGATCATCTTCCGGTACTCCCGGACGAAGGACCTCGTAGCGACTGACCACCCCAGCCTGTTCCACACCATCGTGACGGGGTAGGGTACGTGCATGTGGGTCATGTCCCCACAGGGCAGGGGGAACCATTCGAGGATCACGATGGGCGGTGAGATGGCCACTACCCGGGCGAGTGTACCCTCGGCTCGGCGGTCGAGGTTCTTGAAAGGGACGCCGTTGTAGTCGACGCCGCTGACTTCCTGTCCCTTGCTGCACACGAGGTACATGCCGGGCTTCAGTACGTCGATGGATTCGATCACGTCATCTCCCCTGTCTGGGAGAACATCTCCTCCTTCCCGACGACGGCGACATGGAACCACCGGTTCGTAGGGACTTCGAGGATCTGCTCTTCCCGCGTGTCATTCCACAGCTTGATGAGTTGCGTGGCCTCGTCTGTGTCTACGACCACGGCCACCAACCGCTGGGCTGTGTCCGCTTCCCGATGTCCGTACACTCGGGCACCGGGGCCGCCGTCCTGTCGGCGCTTACTCTTCGGGTTCTCATACCCGCAGACGACGATGTTCTCGACGGGTCCCCTGTTCCACGGCATCATGACACACCACCACAGCAGCGCTTGTACTTCTTGCCGCTCTTGCACCGGCACGGGTCGTTGCGCCCGATGGTGAAGGGCTTGACGAAGGGCATCGCTCGGGGGGCGAGCCCCGGGTGGACACCGAACTCCCCGATGTACCACATCACGATCCGTCGCCTCGGACGCGAGCGAGGGAGGAGAGCGAACAACTGGTGGTCCCCGTCCTTCTTCCCAGCCATGCCGTATTCCCAGAAGCCGAACTTGGTGGACTCGATCCCCTTCTCCACGGTCAGGATGCGGCCGTTACCCGGCCCACCGACCAGCTTGATGGACATGGTACTCATGAGGGCACCTCCGTCAGCAGGGCCTTGAGTCGGACCAGTTCCTCCGGCTTGTGGCCGGGCCGTGCGATGAGCTTCTTGAGGGCGTTCCGCATTGCGGTCTCCCACGTCTTGCCCCGTCCCACTGAGCGGCCGAACTCACCGATCTTCCAGACGAGCTTCTCCATGGGCGTGCCATCGGCGAACGTCTCCTGTGAGGAGATGGTGCCCATCTCCCCGAAGATCACGCGCGCCAGTTCCGTTGCCTGCTTCCTGTCCATCAGAACTCTCCTTCCCGTGTGAGTACAGCGTTGGACGGCAGGCTGATGAGCACTGCATTGTCGGGCAGCCGCTCCCGGTACGCAAGGGGAATCGTCCCGTTGCTCCAGAGGTTGTCAGTCTCGACGATGCGGCCGTCGGTGAACTCGATGCGCCACTTCGCACCACCGAACCCGCGGAAGGTGCCCTGCTTCTTCCCCTTCGCGCCGATGTAGTAGTGCCCACCGTCCGCCCGCACGATGCGAGGACTGTCCTTCATCTGCTCCTTCTCGTCCCAGAACTCGCGCGTGTTACGAGCGCTCGCGAGGGCGCCCGCCACGGTGTTGTGGTTCGACCACCACCCGTCGCTCCCCTCGCTGGTGGCCGCGTCGAACACGTAGAACCGGCCGTTCTCCCCCCGCTTGATCACACTGACCTCGTCGCGGAAGATGGTGTCTGCCATCTGCACCGGGTTCATTCGTCCTCCCCGAGGTCGGGTTCGAGGTAGTCGTCGAGGGGCACCTTGTGGGTGGCCGTGTTGGTAAACAGGTTGAACGGCTCGAACGGTTCCTTCTCGATCGGCTCAGGCACACGCGCCACGGTCAGGTCCGCGGTGTCGTACACTCGACCGTCGTTGGTCAGCACCTTCACGATGTACTTGGTCATGCGTCCCTTCCTACTGTCAGGTTGGCGATTCGGAGGGTGATGAGATCCCTCGCGGGCTGTGTGTTCTGCTCGATGAACCGATTGAACACGGCGTCGGTGATGTGGCACTTGGGGAGGGAGGCGACTCGCGCCCGCCATGACCCCACGATGTTGAAACTGTACCCTCCCGGGCTGTGCTCGTCAACATCTTCCTCCTGCACGCCCATGAACAGGCCACCGGTGATGGTCTTGAAGGCGTAGGCCCGCCACCGCTTCCGACCATCGGGCTCGGTGTGGAGTACCTGCTCCCAGCTTCGCACCTTCACTTGCGCCCCCGCTTCTTCGGGACGCGCTGCTTCGTCGAGCCGAGGGCACGGCCTTGACGGACGACAGGCGAGGGATGGACGACTTCGTACTCGTTCGTCTCCGGGTTGAGGACGACCTTCCGTACGGCCTTCACGGTCGGCGCGACGGTGATACGTTCGACGGGCTGGCTCACCCGGTTGCGCTTGAGGTTGTGCTTGCGTGCCATTGTGTTGTCCTTTCGGTGATGTGGATTACTCTTCGTCCTCGGTGGAGGCGGTCCGGACAGCGTCGCCCCATGTGTGGCCACGGTCCTGATTCGACTGGACATCCGACAGCCACGACGCTTCCTCGGGGAACTGTGCGGCCAGACCGACCCGCCGGAGTAGGTTCTTGATTCCCACGAGGGCGCGCTTGTCGAGGCCAGCTGTGCTGACGCCGATCCGCCGCAGGCCCTCCCCGATGAGACATCCGGTGACGCGGCCGTTGCGGGGCGTCGGCTTGTACAGACACGACGTCCCATCCCCGTTGTGACGGTAACAGAAGTCCGGGTGCTCAGCAGCAATCGCCCGGACCGCAGCCACGAGGGCGGGGACGTTGACGGAGTTGCGGGAGAACTTCTTGAGACGGGGCTTCATGGTGTCTCCTACAGGCGTGCGAGTTGACGCAGCGCCTCGTCGAGGTGGTGCCACGCCCGGGCCACGGTGGCCTTGACGTTGGTGTCGATTGTGTCCAGTTCTTCGTGCGACTTCTCGACCTCACGTCGTGCTTCGGTGAGGCGTGAGGTCACCCTGTCGAGGGCGCCTGCCCTCGCGATGCGGTTGCTGAGGTTGCTCATGTGACTACTTCTTCTTCTTCGGGGCCTTCTTCACCAGACCGGCCTCGATGATGTCGGCAATCTGGGAGAACGGCATCCCGTTGTCATTGAGATGGGCGAGGGTGATGACGTCTCCCCCTCGGGATTCGAGAATCAGGGTACCGGAGTCGCTGGACCAGTTGAGTCGTCTCTGGAGGAGACGAGGGAGGACCGACTCAGAGGACTCTCCCTTGATGGTGAACAGGAAGTCCTCACCGGTGGGCTGTGACCACTTCCCTGTCGGGCTGATGTCACAGTAGACGCCGAGGCAACAGAACTTTGCCCCAATGCGGAGTGCGTCTTTACCCTGTTCGTAGTGGTCGGAGCGGAGTGCTTCGATGAGCTTGCGCTCTTCTGCGTTCGTGCGCTTCATGATTCAGTGTCCTCCTTCTCGAATCGATCGACCAACTCCTGAATGGAGTCGATGACCGGGTCGAGGCTGATGGTGTAGTCGGCGATGACGGTCCAGCCTTCGTTGCCCAACACGATGAACACCCACCCGCGCTGTTCCCCCTTTCGGAAGTATACGTGAGCTTCGTCGCAGGCGAAAGCGATTTCCATGGCCCGCTTGGGGCCGATGTCCTCTTCGTACTCCTCGCCATTGCTGGCTGCATCGAGGCGCCAGCCCTGCTTGATGGCTGCCTCGATGACGGACTTGACGATTGCACGCTCGACTTCGGCTCGCCTAGCTCGGGTGAACATGCTCACTCTCCTTCGTTAGATGATTGTAGTGGCTCCATCCCTCGCTGCCGTCGTCCCAACGGACCCACACGGGCTTCTCGTGCTTCTCGGGGTACCGGTACGTGCCGTCGGTCCAGCGCTCGCGAGGGACGGAGTGCGCGAGGACTGTGCCCGATTGCTGAACCCCCATGCTCTTCACGACGCGGGTGCCTGCGAGGATGCGGTTCATGGACACTCCTTCACATGGACCCATGGTCCGGGGATGGTCTTCGTCTTGAGTTGCTTGCCCGACCACTTCACGGGGCCTTCACACACTTTGCACACAGAGCGCCCGTTCAAACTGATGGGGTCCGCTTCGTGTTTCGGATCGATGAGGTTGACGTCGTACTCCTCGTCCCCGTCGAGGTAGTCGTAATCAGGCTCCTCCTGCTGGGCCATCTCCTCGGCGTCCGTGGGGTTATCAGCAGTGACCCACACAACGGCCTCACTCGTCTCGGTCCGGGTGATGGTGACTTGGTATCGGGGCATCAGGCGTCCCTCGCTTTCAGTTTGCGACGACAGGTGTGGCACCTGTAGTCCATGAACCCGTCCTCGTAGTCCGGGTGGTCAGCGTCGTAGCCGAAGCAGTTGCCTCGGCCGTCCGGTCCATCGCCCTCGTGGCCGTGTTTCTTGAACGCTTCCGCCTCGGTCTTCGGGAAGCAGGGCTTGCAGTAGTCGACGGGGTTCGACTCACTGTCATAGATGCGGGGCATCAGACGCTCTCCTCTCCCCACTGGTACGGTTCGCCGCACGGGCTCGGGTACCAGTGGTCTGGGTTCGTGCATTCGTCGGGGGCCATGAACGTGGTGAGCTTCGGGAGGTCATACTCCCCGTCGAAGTTGTACGGACCGAAGATGGGCGTCTCGTCGTCCTCAAGCTCGAAGGACGTCCACACCCTGACCTCCACGTATTTGTCGGTCAGCGGCCGGACCACCACTGTGTCGACATCGCCAGTGTGGATTGATTCGCACTGCACTTCGTCGCTGCCCTCGTCGTCCGTCACGGTGGACAGGCTGGAGATGTTGTGGGCCGCTCGCTTGTCGGTGAGGAATCGAACGGCGGTGAGCATCGACTCGGGGTTGTCGAAGATGAAGGCGAAGCTGCGACTGTGGCGCATGTGTCACCATCCCCTTTCGTTCGCGAGACGCTCGATTTCGTCCCACGCGATGTTGTGGCATCCGGCCTTGATGTTGCCTTGCGCGTCCACATGGTCGAGCGTGAAGTGACCGAGGCGGACGCTGTCTCCCTGTGGGGTCCACGCTGTCGCAGCCTCGCGGCAGCGTCTCACCACTGCGAAGGCTCGGATTGCATCCTCCACCGGAACGTGCGCCCCGCGTGACGTTTCCACGTAGGCCTCATCGGGGTTGTAGCGGAGGAGTGTCGGCATCCCGTACGTATCGCCGAGGGTGTGGACCTCTCGCGCCCGCCAGCGAGGGACGAGCTTCTCACGCTCGGCTGCACGCTGTGCGTGGTACTCGGCCATGTGGCGCTCACGTTCGGCCTGACGGATGCGCTCGGCCTGTTCTCGCTGCGTGCGCTTCCACACTTGCGCGGGCTGATTCTGGCGCTTCAAGCGCTTGGCGCGATTCTCGTTGATGCGTGCGAGGTCTGCGGCTGTGTTGATGTTGGGCGCTCGGAGTCCGAAGAGGTCGGAGTATTCGAGCGCGATGCGCTCCGTCTCGGCGAGGCTTTCCTCGTACGGGCGCCATGGTGCGCTCACTTGACGCAGGAGACGGACAGCGTTCTCGGCGTGGCGCTGTTCCAGATACGCGAGGTTCGCTTCGTGTTCGTCAGGCCGAAGCTCGGGAGAGTCGCCGATTCGTGCGACCACGATTGACGTTCCCTCGTACGCGCTCCGGGCTGCGTTGATGTGTTGCTGCGTGGTCACCGAGTACCGTCTGTAGGTCACCAGCATGACCTGACGGCCGCTGCGCCCGAAGACGATGCGAGCGATGGGCGCAGCGTAGGAGCGCAGGAGACTACCAGAGAACGAGATTGACCGATTCCCGTTCCGTCCCTCGTCCTGCGATTGCGCGCAGAAAACGTGGAACGTCATGGCATTCGTGAATACCTTCCGCATGGAACCTCCTAGCGGGGTAGTGGTGAGTGGACGCGCAGTCCATCGGACTGCATGAGCCGTGCGACATCTGGAGCGAGCCACCACTGTACGACAGTGGCGCCACCAATCACGGGGGCATCATGTGGCAGGCGCTCCCGTATCCAATCGGCTGCGCGGCTGGACAGGGGGAGAACGAGAGTCAGAGCGCCGTGGGTGCGGATTGTGACGTCGATCGATGCGCCTTTCACCGGACGTCACCGATAGGCGTCGGCAGGTTGTCGAGCCAGCGGAGCGCGACCGCGCGGGCCTCTTCGAGAGTCAGAACGTTGGGCGGGCAAAACTCAACGTTGGGGCGGAGTGTGTCGATTCCGGACACGCTGTAATAGGTGTCCTCTTCGCGGGCAGGTCCAGAGAACATGCCGCGGTCATGGCGGACGTGTTTGATGGTCGCAGACCGCGTGCCTTTGACATGACGTTCACGTCCGGGGAGAATGGTGAAGGGCATTGCGTGTTCCTTTCGGTTTCGGCCTCGCGGCCTCGTCAGGCGTGCCACTCTGCTAAGGGCCTGATATAGCGGGCCGCTCTCGACCCTTTTGGTTACTGTGCAGTTTGCTATACCTTCCAAGCGCTCCCGTTAGCGTAGGTTCGACCATCTCCTGTCCGTATGCAGAGTGTAGCACGCTACCGATGCACGCTAGGCTAGACTCTGGGACGTTCGCACCTTCGCGCGAAGTGTCCACACATCTTGCCTAGCGTGCACAGCGTTTGCGAGTTTGCCAGACTCGCGTCGGTGAGACTGCCCGGTTCGTCGCACGTATCATGACCGGTCACGCCACTTGTCCACCACGTTCCGTTAGGATTGTGGACACTGTGTGCGCGACAATGGCCGCATATGCCGCCGGTTCGCTCACCCCATATTCACGGGCCGATGTCCCTTCGCTCGCTGCCGACACACAGTGTGCCCGCGCGTTGCGTCAGTATCCGGCTTCATGTCCAGCCGCATCTGTCGGACTCCACGTCCGATGCTCTCGCGAGCGGGCCGTGCGTCGTGTCGCGCGTCCGGTAGTCACGCTGGGTGCGCGTGGTAGCTTACGTGCGGCGTGCGTCGGTGCCTTTTGCGTCAGGTGACAATCATCTCATGATGCTGCGTTGCGTGTCAACGTCATTCTGCGTTGCTGGCCGAGCGGCCCCGGCATCCCGGGAGCGTGTCCGGCACTGCCACGGAGTAGTGCACGGGCCATGCCAGACGTCCAATCGTTGCGGCACAACAAGTTAGCGGCTCGGCATGTCCCTGCCTGCGTGCATTTCCCACTCCCCGCGCGTGCATCTTGCCTTGACAGTACCCTAACGGCCCGCGCCGCACGGACTTAGGCACGTTGGGGAATGCAACGCACCGATTGGGTCGATCGACCCAGCGCGCGAGAGGAGAGGACGGGCGGGCGCGCGTAGCAACTATCGTGCCAGCGTGACACTTGTCATGCGAGTGTCAACGAGAATCCATTCTCGGCCTCCTAGGATGCCCTAGGACGGGCGAGTTCCAGCTGAGAACGCGCTCTCACGAACCGCGTAACTCATTGTGGCACATGGGGTTATGCGGGATGCTCCCTCGCGGCTGGTATGGTCACTCATGGACGGGCGCGACGCGCTCCTAGGGCAACCTTGGAAGCGTGGAGGGCATGTGCTTGACAATCGTGTAACGCATTGTGGCACAACGAGTTACGGGGGATTGGGCCATCCCACCCAATGGGGTGCACGGGTGTGCAGTGTACCATACGGTACAGGGGGCAGGCGCGGCAGGGCAGGGAGCGGGCCACGGCAGGATTGACACGCTCTTGACCACTTGCGCCGCACGTTGGCATGGAAAGTGTGATAGGGTCATATCTCCCACTGACCTGCACGCTTGTGCAGTGGCCACCCAGTGGTGCACGCCTGTGCAGTGGGGCGGGCAGGCCCGGACGCACGCGCACACGCGCACACAGCCTCGGACGCTGAGGGTGGGGGGACGACCCCAACTCGCGAATGGGGGGTATAGAGTCTAGGGGGCCTGTGGCCCGCAAAAATGAAAGGGTTTTCAGATGACCAGACCGATGGGACGGAAGCCAGAACAGCGGGAGGCGGTCAAAGCCTACCTGCTTGAGCACCCAGAGGCCAAGGATGTCGACGTCCGAAAGGCCCTCGGAGCCTCCGCCCCCACGGTCGCCCGGGCCCGCTGGGATCTGATCGACGAGGGGCTCCTCCCCCCGACCACGAGGCGCGCTTCCACACGCCCGAAGTCAGCCCCATCCCTCCCTGCGGCCCCCAAGACGCCCGCGAGGGAGCCCAACGCCCTGATGACCGGCGAGGAACTGCTCGAACTCGGCGCCGACCTCGACTCCATGGACGGTCTGGACGACGAGGTCGTCCGCACCCGGATGCTCAAGTCCCTCCGGAAGCTCGCCTTCGACTCCCTCACGAACAATGACACCCGCCTGACGGCCATGAGCCTCTGGTTCAAGCTCAAGGACATCGCCTCTATCAAGGCGCTCGGCCCCGGTGTCCCGATGACCCCCGAACTTGCGATCGCCCGCCTGAAGGACCTCCTCGCCGCCTGTGGCATTGCCGTCGCCATCAAGGCCGCCATCGAGGCCTTCAGCCTCCCGTCGATCCTCACCTACATCCAGCACCTGATTGGAGTCCCGAATGAAGGGCAAGCCCCCACTCAGCCTGTCGAAGCTGAACTCGGCAGCGCTGGAACTCCTGAAGCACAAGGAAGTGACCCTGACCTTCCAGCACCAGACGGCCCAACAGGGCCACTGTGAGTGGGACGAGTGCCACCCACCCACCAACATCCGCATCAAGGTCGACGCGAACCAGCAGACTGGCGCCATCGACCACATCTCGACCGTCGTCCACGAACTCCTCCACGTCATCATGTACCCCGCCGTGCTCGGCTGGTTCACGGACGAAGTCGAAGAGATCCTCGTGCTCGCAGTCGACGCCGAGATGACGAAGTACATCCGCAAGTCCCCGAAGCGCCTCTCCGCATGGACCGAGGCCATCGACGCCAAACTGAAGGAAGCGGACGGATGACCTCATGGAAGACGAAATCCACCTGTGCAGTGATGCAGGACACATCCTCTCTGTCGACTGCTGGTGTGAACCAGTAGACATCGACCGCTGCCCACGCAACGATGGCACCGGGGACATCCTCGTCATCCGCCACGTTGACAATCACGACGATCCAGACGACAACGATGAGATCTTCTATCGAACCATCATCGTCGATCGCCGAACCAAAGAGAACGACTGGATCACTCGTGCTCTCAATCTCTCCCCTCGCTTGCTGGGGGAATGAAAGGCCCTCCATGCCAATGTCCGCTACATGTCGCAACTGTGGTGAGGTGAAGACACCCGCCTACTACAGTGAGAACTACTGCAAGACCTGCACCGATGCCCTCGACAAGGCAACGGCCGAGGCCCGCAAGAACGATGCCGATGCTGGTGCTGCCCGCCGTGAGGCCCTCGCTCAGCGAGCCCACAGCGCGCACAATAACCACATCAGTCCCCGTCGCCCTCTCACTCGTGGCGACTACTGGAACGCCGCTCACCCCGGCACCGAACCCACCCTCTAGGTGGGAGAAAGCGAGCATCCCATGCTCCAGTACCTCAGTGATCTCTGGGACATCCTCACCCTCCACACCACTCGCCGACTTCGCGAACGGATCAAAGCCCTCGAAGAGCAGGCAGTTGATCGAGATACTGCGATCGCTACTCTCCTCGAACAGGTCGTGATCATCAGTGGCATCAAGGACGGCTCCTTCATCAATCCGAGGAAGAAGACCTCTCCTCTCACCTCGATCGCCCGCCCGTACTTCAAGGCAGCCCCTCTGGCCCTCAAGATCGCCACGGACGTCGAGAAGGTCTTGGAGAAGCTCGACAAGGACGAACTCAAGGGGCGCCGGGCGCTCCAGCGTAAGCAACGTGCGGATCAGAAGAAGCGGGTTTCCCGCTAAAGGAGATGCAGATGGTCAGCTGGAACCTCGACGCAGAGCGTGATCTCTGGCGGGCCATCTGCTCCCCCAATCGGTGGCACACGAGCGAGGGAACCTCGCACCCGAAGTCTCTGCAACACTTCCTCGAACGCTGCTGGGGTACGAAGTTCTACTTCGAGTCCCACCCCGAGCAGGCGCGCTGGCAGTACGAGCCCATCCACGGCCCCTTCCTCAAGTGGCTCCAGACCCACATCCTCACTTGGAAGGTCCTCGCCCGCCGCCCCGATGTCACCCAACAGTACCGTGTGGCCGTCATCCTCCCCCGTGACTTCGGCAAGACTGTCTGCGCCACGAAGTCCGCCATGGTCTGGGCCCACCTCGATGAGCCCGACATGTCCACGCTCATCTGCTCCGCCACCTCCCCCCTCGCCGTCGACACCCTCGAAGCCATTGGCGCCCTCATCTCCGGCGACATCAAGGACTCGTGGTTCACTTGGCTCTACGGCAACTGGCGCAAGGGCGGGAAGTCGTGGACTCGCGAATCGATCGAGCACGGCTACCGCAAGACCGCCGGTCTCAACGAGCCCTCCTTCGACACCTGCTCCGTCGACTCCGGCATGACCGGCTATCACCACCGGATCCACGTCTGGGACGACCCCATCATCAAGAACAAGCTCCGCGAGGGCGGCGTCTACATGCAGGGTGTCCACGATGCCGTCGGTGCCTCCTACAACGCCCTCCAGAAGAACGGCCTCCTCCTCTTCGTTCTCACCCGCTACCTCGACGACGACGTCGCTGGTCGCGCCATGGTGAACGAAGGTGTGGCCACATGGTCCGGCATGGAGTGCCCGAACACCATGCTCTTCCAGAAGATCCCCATGGGCAAGGGCTCATGGCACGTCTTCTTCTGGCAGGTCGAGGACGAACTCACCGGCCTCCCCACGCACCCGATCCTCTGGGACGTCGACAAGATCCGGGAAGCCAAGGCCCGTGACGCCGAAGATTTCGCCTGTCAGCACCAGAACGATCCCGGCACCTCTGAGCGTGCGCCCCTGCGTGAGTCCCAGTTGGCCGACATGTACATGGACTACACGGACTTCCAGTTCCAGCTTCAGGCACTGGGTCTCGTCGAGGCCGCCTCTGTCCACATCGACACGGCCTTCAAACGGAAAGAGACCATCGGCAAGGGGGACGACAATGCGATCGTCCCATGGCTTCACGATGCCCGCCGAAACGGGATCCTCTACCTCGACACAGACAACCTCCGCGCCTCCAACGAGTGGCGTGAAGAGGAGTTCAACGACGAACTGATCAAAGTTCTGCTCAACATCCGGCGCCGCGGCATTCGCATCAAAGCGCTCACGGACGAGGTGGAACCGGGAGGCAAGGCTGGTAGCTACCGCAATCGAATCCTCGGACTCGTGCGCGCGTCTGGCCTTCGCCTCACCGATGAACAGTTCATCCAGTTCAACCGAACGTCCGACAAGCGCGCCCGCATCCGCACTGGCGCCGGTCACTGGGTCGAGGGCTACGTCAAGATCCTCCTCCACAAGGACACCCATGGCCACTGGATCATCCCTCCCGTCGCCCGGAAGCTCTTCAACCAGATCCTCCGTGTCGACGTCGCCCCCCACGATGACCTCGCCGATGCCGCCACTGACGGCTTCGCGAAGGGCATCTGGGTCCAGCCCCGCATTCAACAGTGGGGCACCGATAATGAGGGTGACCTCCCTCGCCAGCCGGGTGACGACGAGCTGCGTTCCTTCTCCCGTCCGCTCTCCATGCAAGAACTCTACACGATGATGGACGAGCAGAAGCACATCAACGAAACCCTCGGGCCCGGTCACGGCCCCGACAACTGGACGCTCGACGATCCTGTATGAGGCACCAATGGCACAGCCCCCAGAAATCGAATCGGCCCTCTTCAATCTCAACGAAGCCCTGAACTTGGTCATCGCGAATCGAGGGCGCCTGATCTCCCTTTTCGATGAGATCGGTCCGAATGGGTCGACCTTCAATCTGCTTTCGCCCGTTGGACGGCAGATTTATGGGACTCTCCTTCTCGATGAGCTGAACTTCGGGATAGCAGAACTCCAAGGTGTCCATTTCGCCCTCATCAACTACTTCAACAGTCTCTCGAACCAAGTCCTCCCTGAAGGCGAGCCACTGTGAAGGTCATCATCGAGCACGACGACGGGAAGAAAGAAGTCTTCCAGAGCATCACCGATCTCTACATTGCCTATCGGCAAGAGTCGAAGGTCGTTGGTATGAAAGACGTCATGAACATCCTCTACCAATCGCGCTCGCACTCGTGGGGCCCAAACCTCCGTGAACTCGTGAAGGAGGTCCAGCAGTCGCTCATCGAGCTACAGGACTTCCTCCGGGGGCAACGTCATGGCGGTTCCAGCTAACGTCTGTGTCGCATGGCCCTCGACAGTGGCCTCTATCCCGGCGGGGTGGACGCGCGAGACGGCCCTCGATGCTCGCTACATCTTGGGTGCTGCTGCGGGGGCCGACACAGACCTCACGACCGACCGAGGGAGCGCAACACACAGCCACACCTCTCCCTCCCACACCCCGATCCAGAACGCGCACACGCATGAGATCACCAGCACTGGCTCCACCGGCTCCATCCTCGCCGGGCCTCCCCCCAACGGCGGCACCGCACAGGCCGACGGCCACCAGCACGCGAGCTTCACCTCGAACGCGGCCACCGGCACGAACAACGGTATCGTGATCACGGTCGACCCGGCCGCAAACGAGCTGGCCTACACGGAAGTCATCTGGATCAAGAGCAACGGCGTCCCTCTCACGCTCCCCTCCGGCTGCTACGCCTTCTTCGAGTCGGACACCCTCCCTGCTGGCTGGTCGCGCGTCAAGGGTGATCGCTATCTCAAGGGGGCTGCGGCCGCTTCCAACCCCGCAGCTGACGGCGGGTCGAACACCCACACGCACACCTCCCCCGCCCACACGCACACGCAGAACACCCACTCCCACACGGCGACCACCTCGGGTAGTGGTGACTTCGCACTCGCTGACGGCGCCGGGGCACAGACACACGCAGGAAACGCGCACACTCACGCTGTGTCGCTCTCCGCCGCGGTCCCCACGAACCAGTCCGTCACGACGTCGATCGACTCGGGAGACTCGGAGCCGCCGTTCAAGAAGCTGAACATCGTCTCAGCCAGTGCGGCCGATCTCCCCACCAACATCATCACCCTCTGGCTCAGCACGAACGCCTCCATCCCCTCCGGCTGGTCCCGCTACACCGCCATGGACAGCAAGTGGGCCAAAGGGGCGAACGCCAACGGTGAGTCCGGCATCGCCACCGGCGGCTCTTCCCAGCATCTCCACCTCGCCTCGGACTGTCAGCCCACTCAGAACAGCCACTCTCACTCTGGGACGGCTACCTCGGGGGCTTCTACGACTGGCGCGGGCACCGGCCTGAACGTCATGGCGGAGACTGCTCACACCCACGTCTGGACCGGTGGAGCAACGACCGCTACGAACAACGCCGTGGCCGTCACGATCGACCTCTGCACCGTAGACGATGCCCTTCCGAAGCACCGCACCGTCATCTACATCCAGTTCACCGGCACCCCGACGCCTCCCGGCCCCCCGATCACCGGTGTCACCACCTACGATCTGGACGACATGAACCGCGAGAACGTCTTCACCGGCTGGACGCCCGAAGTATCACAGAAGATTTGGCGGGGTGACCGCCGTTACTACGAAGGTGGCCCCGAATGAAGCAACCCACATCCTTCTCGATCACGTTCCAGAAGGCCCACGAGACTCCGACCTACCACGATGTCGTCAATCACGAGATTCTCGACCTTCGTGCTGGCACGTACCATCGTCTGACCTTTCCGAACAAAGTCGTTCTCTACATCAACGACTTCGGCGTCCAGTCCGTCCTCGTCGTCCCCAAGGGAGTGGAGACACCACTCTAGAAAGGGCTCCCATGCCCCGCATCGTCTTCTTCGACCTCGAAACCCGCAAGCTCGCTGCCGACCTTCGGCCCGATGACGAGCAGGCGGGATGGGAAGCCCTCCGCAGAGGCGAGGGAGGAATATCAGCCCTCTGCCTCTACGACACGAAACTCGGCTGGTGCTACTCCTACGATGACTCCCCTACCTCCCTCGCGAGCGCTGCCAAACACCTCGAAGCCGCGGACGTCGTCGTCGGTTACAACTCCGAGCGCTTCGACATCCCCTGCATCGAAGGTGTCCTCGGCCGCAATCTCCGCCTGCGCTGCCACATCGATCTCTACACAGAGATCGCTCGCGCGTGTGCGGTCAAGAACATCCGCACCTCTCTCGGTGACCTGAAGCTCGACACTGTCGCTCGCCGGAACATCGGGCGAGGGAAGATCGAACACGGCGCTCACGCCCCCCAGCTCATCAAAGACCGGCTCTGGGCAGACCTCTTCAACTACTGCCTCGATGACGTCCACCTCACACACGACCTCTTCCGGTACACTGTCCGCCATAGCGGGGTGCACGTAGCGGGTCACGGCTGGCTCCCCCTCTCGTTCCCCTCGTGGGCTACAGGGTGGGCCAAGGAGCCACCTAATGGCGATGTTTGAATCTCAGGGTGCCCTTCGGATCGAGCGTGCTCAAGGCGCCGAGGCGTATCGCGACCAAATCTGCGATATGGTCGTCGGCCGGATGAAGCTCTCCGAATCGCACTACGGCGGAGTGCGCCAGCGCTTCCCCCGCCTCTACGACCTCTGGCGAGGCACATGGACCGGGCGCTTCCACCCACACAAGAACAACGCCCACATCCCCCTCATCTTCTCGGCCATCTGGGCTGACGCTGCCCGCAAGGCCTCGACCTCGCTCGCGCTCTACCCGATCGTCGGCTTCTTCGGCTACGGCCCCGACGACGCCCCAGTCTGCCGCAAGTGGGAGTCCCTCATCTCCGCCCAGATGAAGGACGACGACATGTTCATGAAGCAGGTCGACCATATCGTCTCTGCCGACCTCTACGGAGTCTCCATCCAGCAGCACGGCTGGAAGCGCACCGAGGAGTTCCGCATCATCGAGGCGATGGATCGGATGCCCCTCTCGGGCAAGATGATCCGCACGATCAAGAAGGGCAACGTCGTCACCTTCGATGGCCCCTGCTCCGAGCAGGTCGACCTTCTCGACTTCTTCGTCCCCGCGAACATCAAGTCGATCCAGAACATGCCCTACGTCATTCGTCGTTACTTCCTCGACTGGGACGAGGTCCGCTTCATGTCCTCTGGTGACATGTCCGTCTTCGACAGCGCCGAGGTCGCAAGAATGGCCCGCGAGGGCGGGGTCAACTCTCAGATCGCCGACCAAGCCTCAATGATCCGGCGCTTCGCCGTCCGTGCAGGCATGGACGACGAGTCCGCCCGCTGGATGGACAAGTACAGCCGCCCGGTCGAGATCCTCGAATACTGGGGCACGGTCCCGTCCGAACTCTCTCCCGACGGGGACCTCAAGCGCGTGATCACGGTCGCCAACCGGCGCTACCTGCTCCGCAACCGCCCCAACCCGTTCTGGCACCGTCAGATTCCCTTCACGGCCTTCTCTCCCACACCCGATCCCCACTACTTCTACGCCCCGGGCAAGGGTGAGATCATCGAGAAGCTCCAGATCATCGGCAACCGCTACGTCAATCAGTCCCTCGACGCCGCGGACCTCGTGATCGACCCGATGTGGTTCTACGACCGCGCCTCGAACCTCAACACCCGTCAGCTCTACGCTCGCCCCGGCCGCTTCATCGGCGTGGACGGCAACCCCTCCCAAGTGGTTGCTGCCATGCAGAAGGACCTCTCGGGCATGGCCGTTGCGAACGACAAGATCGCCATGGTCCGCGAGTACGCGCAGATGGGCACGGGCATCGTGGACGACGCCGTCCAAGGCCTCGGTGGTGACAGCCGCCAGACCGCCCGCGAGTTCATCGGCCGCCGCGAAGCTGCGGGCAACCGACTCTCCCTCGAAGCACGCATCTACGAGGAGATGTCACTCGAACGGCAGGCGAATTTCATGGTCGCCCACAACCGCCAGTTCCTCGACACCCCGGCCTCAGTCGCCATTCTCGGCGACTCCGCTCGCTTCGACCCCGTCACGAACAAGCCGATCGACGTCACGCGCGACGTGATGCACGATGCCGACATGATGCACAACTACGCCTGCAAGGCGATGGGTGCCTCGACCGCCCTCTCGAAGGGCATGGGCCAGCAGAACCTCATCACGCTCATTCAGGCGCTGGGGTCCCCCCTCGGCCAGTCGGTCATGGGCTCGATCAACGCCGTCAACTTCTGGCGTGGAGTCTTCCGCGAGTTCGAGATCAAGAACCTCAACGAGATCTTCGCCACCGGTGATGCGGCCGATCCGCTCCAGAAGCTCATCTCTCAGGCGCAGGGCCTCCAGCCCGGCCAGCCCGGTCAGCTCGGACAGATCCCGACCTCCGGTCAGATCGTCAACGGCGGTGCTCTCCCGCTCCCCGGCAACCCCGGTGTCCCGCAAGGCCCGGGCAGCATCCAAGACACACTCACCCCCGTCCCGCAGGCGGCATAGAAAGGACACACCGTGTCCGACTTCAAGGAACTCATCGACGTCTCGGGGCTTGAGGACCACCAACTCGGTCAAATCGAGTTCGTCCTCAACTCCCCGGCGTACGCCGATCACTTCGAGCCGTACCTCCAGCGTGTCCGTGACTCCCTCAATCGAATGCTCCTCGATCCGTCCCAGTCCCGCAAGGACCGGGATCCCGATGACTTCCTGCGAGGGGGCATCGTCATGGTCGACGGCCTGCTCACCCTCTTCAAGAAGCTCATCGAGGAGACCCGCATCGAGCGCATGGCCCGATCCCAAGTCGAGCGCACGCCCGATCAGGTCTACCAGCAGATGCGCGAAGAGGGCAGAGTCGGCCACTCGGGCACGACGGAGCAGCCCGCGGGTCCCGGCACCTATGATCCTGCTGAGGACTTCTGACATGAGCAAACGACACAAGCCCTCCGACCGCGCCAAGGTCCGGAAGGTCATGCACGAGTTCGCAGAGGGAACCCTGCACTCGGGCAGTAAACACGGTCCTCAAGTGAAGGACCGGAAGCAAGCCATCGCGATCGCGCTCTCCGAACAGAGAAAGAAGAACGCTCGTGGCTGATCGGGCCTATCATGAAGAGTGGGCCGCCAAACACCCCGGGGCTAAACGGGGGTACAACCGGATCTACCGGAAACAAATACGAGCAGCTGTTCTCGCCTTCCTCGGTGGTTGTTGCAGTCGATGCGGTTTCTCAGACCCCCGAGCCCTCCAAGTTGACCATGTCAATGGTGGTGGTTACACACACCGGAAAGGGAAGAGCGGCTTGAACATCTATCTCGACGTCTTGAAGGACCGAGGAGGTCCTTATCAACTCCTCTGCGCCAACTGCAACTGGATCAAACGAGACGAGAACAACGAGCACGCCCCATCGAAGTGACAACCACCGCTGGGAGCCCGTCAGGGCGAAAGGAGTAACGATGTCTTCATTCGGTAACACAGATGCAGACCGCGCATTGCTTGCCTCATTGGCCGAGCAGGTTCAGATCGAAGTCGTCGATCCGATGAACGCTCATGGCTGGCAGCACGGTACACCCCCACCTTTGGCTCCGGTTGCGGACAACCCGCCCCCGGCAGCCGCACCAAACACCCCGGCAGCGCCAGCGAGGGCGGACAACCCGCCTGCGCCCGCATCGCCGACCGGTGAGGCAGTTGCGAACATGCCCTCGGACAACATCGACTGGGAGTCGATGAAGGATCCGAAGACGGGCCTCTACGCGGGGAAGTACAAGACCCGGGATGAGTTCGTCAAGGGTATTGGCAACGTCGTCAACATGGCGAAGTCCGCGTTCACTCGCGCCGACACACTGGAGAAGGAACTCCAGTCGGCTCGCACGAACCCGGCTCCCGCCGCTTTGCCCGCAGCGTCCCCCGCTGCGGCTCTGGTCGCTCGCGTGTCGACCCCCGTGGCTTCGCTGGCCACTGAGGCGCCCAAGAGTGAGAAGCTCGCGAAGGTGCTCGCGAAGCTTGTCGAGGAAGGTGGAACTCTCGACGCAGAGAACATGGAGGCCCTCCTCGCTGGCATCAGCGACCAGTCGAGGCTTGCGGCCGCCAGTGTTGTGGAGAATCAGCAGGCCGAGCGCCAACGCGCTCAGGATGCTGAGAACGCGCAGTGGGCGGAAGTGGAAGCCTACATGGAGAAGGAGTTCCCCCGCGCGCTGCTGTTCGTCGATGAGATGGCTCTGCACGTCAGGGCCAATCCACTCCTCGCGAGGGCGGTCAACGCCCTCACTCTTCAGGGGGATCACAAGGGTGCTACCGAGATGGCATGGCGGGACTTTGAACGGACCCTCCCAGCCGCTGGTACCACCGCAGAAGAGCAGGCCGCACAGCGCAAGGAAGCGGAAATGGTGGCTGCCGAGGAAGTTCGCAAACAGGCCGTGGAGAAGGCTCGGCGTGATGCCGGTCTCCCCCCGACCAATGTCACAGGCGTGCACGAGCGCGTCAACGTCAGTGCGTCTCCTGACGACATCGCGGCCGCTGCACGAGAGATGAACGCTACCGGGCTTGGTGAGCGGTGGCGTGCTCTCACCTTTGGCAAAGACCTCGTCGGACCTTGGTTCGACTAACGCAACACAACTTCCATCAACTCTCTGCTCTCCCTTCTACGTGCCGACCCTCGCTCGCGTGAGGGCACGTAAGGTACCAGAGACAGTAGGAGGCCATCTCAATGGCCGATAACAACGGCGTTTACAAGTTCGGCATTGCGCCGGGCGTGGGCGTCAACAAGGAAGACCTTCTCGACCAGATCGTGAACGTCGATCCTTGGGATACTCCGTGGGTCTCGCAGGCTCCGAAGGTGGCGTGCCAGCACGTCTACCACCAGTGGCTGCTCGACACCCTCGGCACGGTCACCACGGCTGGTGCGATCGAAGGTGCGGACTACTCGTACGAGACCTCGACGCAGCCTGCCCGTGAGTTCAACGTCACCATGATCCTCCGTCAGGACATCGGCGTTTCCGAGACGCAGCGTGCGGTCAACAGCGCTGGCTTCAAGGATGCCTATGCCTACGAGATCCAGAAGGCGACGAAGCGGCTGGCGATCAAGCTGGAGAAGGCGGTGTTCGCACCGCTGACCACGGCGACCGGCGCTTCGGGTACGGCTCGTGTCATGAAGGGCTTCCAGTCCTTCATCACCACGAACACGGCCTTCGCGACGGGTGGCGATGCCACGCACGACGGGCAGCTCAGCTCGGCCAACTTCAACGATGAGTTGGAGCGCATCTACCGTTCCGGCGGTAACCCCGAGCAGGTCTACGTGTCGCCGAAGGTCAAGCGACAGGTCTCGGCCTTCACGATCCCGGGTGCGGATGCTGGCACCCCGGCTGCGCGCAACATCGCGGCTGTGGACAAGAAGCTCATCTCGGCAATCGACTTCTACGATTCGGACTTCGGTCTGATCCAGATCGTGCTCGATCGCTGGGCCCCCGAGTCGACCAACGCGGTGACGGCAACGGCCAGCGCGACGGCGACCGGCGGCCAGATGTTCTTCCTCCAGCGCAACATGAACCGTCTGGCGTGGCTGCGCCCGATGGCACACCAGCTCATCGGCAAGCGCGGCGATTCTGTCGCTGGCATCGTCGTGGGCGAGGTGACGTTGGAGGTGCTGAACGAGAAGGCCAACGGCCGACTCTTGAGCGTCAACAACGTGAGTACGAACACCCCCGCCTAGTGGGGTGTAGTCTCACAGCAACCAAGGTGGGGTGGCCTTACGGGGCCACCCCTCTTGAGCCTACGGAGGCCCAATGGGCAGTGGCGGATACGCAAAGAAGGCGCGACCCAAGATCAACGGCCCTGAGCCCCCGATCGATGGGATCACGCTGAGCAGCAACCCTCTGGAGTTCATCGAGGCGGAAGCCCTGAACACGAGGGAGTCCCCCGAGAATGGGCGGTCGCAGGGCGACAGCCCTTCGTTCACCATGCCCCCGTTCGCGGACGGCAAGGACATGAGGAACCGCGGCTAACACCGCGAGGAGCACACATGAGCAACTACAATCTCAGCCCGATCCCTGAGTGGAAGCAGCAGGGAGCGATCATGACCCCCGGCAGCGAGGGCAGCTGTCCGCCTGAGCCGGTCGACGGGGACAATCCGGGCGGATTCCCCAGCTCGGTCTCTCTCCCCGATCAGGGCGACCAGCGTCACAAGGCGTCCGGTAGTGGGGCCGACCCCACGCCCGCGAAGCCGGGAGCGTAACATGGCCAGACGACCCATCAAGGCCCGCGTGGGCAACTACAGGGCCGACGTCGATCCGACGGGTGAGCCCGAGATGGACCGCTTCCTCGCGGGACCTCCGCCCAAGATGAACAAGGTGGAGTCGGCCTACGTCGCGGGTGCGAAGAACAAGGACTCGGCCACCGAGGCCGTCCGGCGCGCTCGCAGAGCGAACCGAGGCAAGTAATCGCAGCCGCCGCAGGGGGCGCAAGTCCCCTCGCGTGCGGCCGCTGAAAGGACACCATGAGTGGCGACATCCAGATGAAACGTCTCCGCCGGGAGAGCGAAGCTGAGCTGAAGGTGCTCAGTCAGATCGTTACCCCGGAGGTGCTGCACCGTGCGGTGCCCCGGTTGGCTGAGGTCCGCGAGGCCCGTGTCGAGCGACAGAACATGCTCCGCTCCATGAACGCCTTCAAGGACTTCGCCCCGGGCACCCACTTCCATTACGTGGCGCAGATCGATCAGGCCGTCTGGTCGGTCATCCTCGAACTCTTCGCCAAGTTCGACCCTGAGACCGGCCTCCCGATGCACGACGGCCTCCTCTACAAAGAAGACGCGCGAGGGAACGTCGTAATCAACCGCCCCTTCTTCTACATGCTCGTCGACGCACTCAAGGCCGCTGGCTACGATGTCGACATGCGCGCCAAGAAGAAGCTCACCATCTAGCAGAAAGGCTCCACCATGTTGATCTGGACCTCGAACGAAGCGAAGTCGCACTCGGCCTGCCAAGAGTACCGCATCCGCGTCCCCCTGAACACCCTCTACGACCTCCACGGCGTCCAGAGCTATGAGGACCGCGGTGAGAACCAGCGCGAAGCCATCAAGTTCATGTTCAATGCGGATGTCATCCAGCTGTACAGTCTCTCGGGCGAGAGCATCCTCCACAAGATCCAGACGATCCACGACATCAAGCCCCAAGAGCGCGACGGCGAGATGCGTGTCCCCCCGGCCTTCATCTACGACGCCGACGACAACGCCGACTTCGTCCACCCCTTCAACAACACCTTCGGCCACATGGGCGTCCGCGCCTATCCCGACGCTCGTCTGCTGAAGCCCGGCGACTGCCTCGAATGGAAGGACGAGAAGGGGGTCGCCCGGGGCTGCTGGATCGATCAAGAGACTGAGTCGGGCCCCGTCCTCTTCGACATCGCGCGCAACCTTCACAACATGAAGGTCCGTCACGAGATCATCCGGACATGTGATGGTGCCACCGCTTCCAGCGCCCCGCTCGCGAGTTACTTCCGTGACGTCTGCGGCCAGAAGCACGTCCACGTCTACCCCAACACAGTCGTCCCCGAGGACTACCCGAAGTTTCGCGCCGTCCGTGAGAACACCGACGAGGTCCGCATCCTCTGGCAGGGCTCGGCTTCCCATATCGTCGACTGGTACCCCCTCCGCTCAGCCCTGAAGACCATCGCCGCAAAGTACCCGAACGTCAAGTTCGTCATCTTCGGCGAGTGGTTCGACTTCATCCACGACGTGATCCCCGACCACATGGTCGAGCACCACGGCTGGGTCGAGTACGCGGCCTACAAGCTCTACCGCGGTCTCCTCAACTGCGACATCAACCTCTGCCCCCTCGCTGACAACCCGTTCAACCGGTGCAAGTCCGCGATCAAGTGGTACGAGGCCTCCGTCTGGAAGGACCGCCCTGAAGCCACTCTCGCACAGGCGACTGCACCCTACCAAGAGATCGTCGACGGCGAGACTGGCCTGCTCTACAAGACCCCGGCCGAGTTCGTCGAGAAGCTCTCCCTCCTGATCGAGGACGCCCAGCTGCGTGCCCGCCTCGGCGCCAACGCGCACGAGTGGGTCTTCAACAACCGTCTCCCCCAGCACACCACCCGGGGACTGTACGAGTTCTACTCCGAGGTTCGCGCCCGTCAGGTCCGCGAGCGCACCGGTCGTAGCCTCGTCACCTCCGCCACACAGAAGGACATCGCGCTTGCAGTGCAGACACAAGAGGCACTGCTCAAGATGCGCTAGGAGAACACATGAGTCCGCGGGTGGTGAGAACACCGGAAGAAAGGGCACAGGCACTAAGAGATGCTACCCGCCGGTACCATCAGACCCCGAAGGGGAAGGCGGCGCTGAAAAGAGCGCAGCAGCGTCAGAAAGAGCGTGGGTGGCCCGCGAAGAAGAAGTGGGAAAAGAATAACCCACACAACTGGCGACAGAGAACATACGGACTTACGAAGGAGCAGTGGGCTGATCTTTCTAAAGACGGATGTGGGATCTGCGGCGTGAACGAGAATCTTGTGTGCGACCACGACCATCAGACTGGTAGGATCCGAGGAGCGTTGTGCCAGACATGTAACGTCGGCATTGGTTTCCTGAAGGATGACCCATCATTAGTTGCACGAGCCCTGAAATGGCTTGGAGGTGTTCCTTGAGTATGACAAGAGCGGCTGCCCGGATCTACGTGGCCCGGGTCCTCGGTGGTGCCAACGACGACAAAGCGTGGGATCTGGCAGAGGAGGCCCTCGTGCGAGCGGCCTCCGACTGGCAGACCGCCCACCGCTGGGAAGCCTACCTCAAGGACACCTCCGACGGCTTCGTCGTCACCTCCTGCGTCTTCACCGGCCTCTCTCCCACGTTCGCTGCTCCCTCGGCTGGCTCTCTCGACGGGGTGAACATCGGGCAGGCTGTCGCGGGCACCGGCGTCACCGCGGGCACGCTCGTCAGCAGCTACACCCGGGCGGCGGACGGATCGGTGGCGACGGTCACTCTCTCGACCACTCCGGCCGCAGGCACCGTCTCGCTCACCTTCACTGGCGACATCCCCATCATCGCGGGCGTGCGCGACTACAACGCCCCCACCGATATGGCCAGTCCCCACATGGCTGAGCTGTCGTCTCGGCCCAGTTGGCCGATCGAGTTCATCCGGCCCCGGTACTGGAACAAGCTCACAGGGGGCAGCACCACTCCCGGCACGGTGGACGCCTACACCCTCTTCAACTCCGTCTCCCCCACGACCCAGCAGAAGGGCAACCTCCGCCTTCGTGTCTATCGGATCCCGGCTCAGGCCGACGTGATGCGTTCCACCTACTACCGAGCCATCAACGCCACCGCCGACCCGCTCGACATCCCGGACGACTACCTCTACAAGTTCCTCGACTACGCGCGTGGCCTGCTCGTCCTCACCAAGCGGGCCATGGACGACCCTGCGGGCTACCTCCAGATCGCGGGCAACAGTCTCCAAGACGCCAAGACGGATGACGCCGAGAACGCAGAAGACGAAGAGGTCCGCCTGATCTCCCAGATGGAGGTCGGCAACATGGACCGCCCCTTGTGGAACAACGGCCAGTTCGACTTGTTCTACGGCCAATAAGGAGCACCGATGCCCAGTCCTGTCACCGAGATGCTGAACGGTGGAATCGTCACCGCACGCGCGCCGAAGTTCCTCCGCCCCGGAGAACTCCAGCGAGGGGACGAATGCGTGTACCGCGAGAGCGACCCCGCTCTCCACAGCGCACCGGCCCGCTCTGTCTACAACAGCGTGGCGTTTGCCTCGAAGGTGAAGGGAATGGCCCACCTCACCTTCGACGATAACCGCACGGACCAGCTGCTCGCGCACGTCGGCACCACTCTCCGGCGCTCGGACTTCACCGCCCTCACCGGCACTTTCGCCGAAATCACGGGGCCCCGCAGTGTCGCTGGCACCATCTCCGGCACCACGACCTTCACCGCGACCACGGGCTTCCCGTTCCGCGCTGACGTCATTGGCTCCCAAGTCTACGGCGCCAACGGTGGCATCGTCGAGGCCGTCTCCGGCCAGAACGGCTCCACGGGCTACTACAGCATCGTCACGCTCGCCACCCCCGGCTCGAACGGGGCGGCCACCCTCGGCTTCGACTTCGGTGTCATCCTCGGCATGGACGACGCTGGCACCGAGATCTTCTCGGCCACCAACTACATCAACACCTATTTCGCCACGTCGGGCACTGGCCTCCCTCGCCGGATCAGCTGGCGCGATCGCGCGGGCAACGCCACCTCGGGTGAACTCGCCCCCGTGCTCATCTCGCGTCCTATGGGCCTCGCCCCCGTGACGCAGCCGCCTTCCGCGATCACCACCATCACGGGCAAGTGGAACGAGATCCTCGGTGCTGGCTGGTACTGGTTCGTGATCACCGAGATCTACGCCCCCAAGGCGAATGTCTCCGCCGCTGAGAAAGACTCCAGCACTGCCAGCGAGATCATCGAGAGCGCCTACCTCGCCTCCTTCACGGCCACGGACACGCCCGATCCCACGACCTCCATCGGTCGCCCGGTTCCCGTGAACGTCACCACCCCCGCTACGCAGGGCGTTCGCATCACCCTCCCCGCCGTCACCAACAACGGCGTCGACGGGCGCCTCGCCACCAACTGGGGCATCTACATGTCGGGACCCACGGAGGACAGCCGCTCCTTCCCGTCCCTCGCGACCTTCCGCCGGATCCGCACCCCGACGATCACCACCTATGCCGCAGGTGCCACCGTGGACCTCACTGAGCCCACGCTCGCCCCACAGGCCAAGTACGCCGCGGATGAGGATGCAGTCGGCACCTATCCCCAGTTCACCAACCCCACGTTCGCACTGGGCGCTCCCGACAAGGTCTTCGCCACAAGTCAGTTCGTCCTCAACCCCCCGAATCCGTCGAACTCGGCCATCTCCCTCGACAACTGGGGGTTCGACACATCGGGGGGGTACGCAACCGCAGCCATCGTCGGAGTCGAAGTCACGATCTGGCGGACCGGCCGCCCTCACTCCGCCCTCCTGAAGACCGCCTCGAAGTCCTCAATCCCGCTGGAGAGTGGTTTCACTCCCTATCAGGCTGTCTACCACGGTGGCCCCCTCGAAACCCTCGGTGCCGCATGGGTCATCGCGGATCTCGCCACTATCGCGGTCGAGATCAAGACCCCCTCTCTGGGGAACAACACCATCGACGCTCTCACCCGGCTGGAGATCGACGCCGTCCGCCTGACTGTGTTCTTC
>Ga0075429_100000122_pt1 | contig 45513 bp, 51 predicted proteins | sample RhiMetdeltSRZDD3_FD_75295 | JGI IMG/M metagenome (GOLD analysis project Ga0075429, IMG submission 75295) | Populus rhizosphere microbial communities from Tennessee, USA - Rhizosphere MetaG P. deltoides SRZDD3 | ecosystem: Host-associated > Plants > Roots > Rhizosphere > Soil | place: USA...
CTGCAGGAGCTCTCGAAGGCGTTCCTGCACCGCTCGGCGCAAAGCTCGTCGAAGTACGACGACAAGAAGGAAGACAAGGGCAAGCACCTGCTGCACCAGGTGAAGAGCCGCGGTGCCGAGGGCGTGATCTTCGCCGCGCCGTCGTTCTGCGACCCGGCGCTGCTCGAGCGCCCGATGCTGCAGGAGATTCTCGCGCAGCACAAGATTCCGTACACCGCATTCAAGTACGCGGAGAACACCGGCCAGATGGCGCCGATCCGCGAGCAGGCCGGCACGTTCGCCGATTCAATCAAACTTTGGAATGCCGCATGAGCCCATCGACCGCCCCGATCCAGATGATGCCTTCCGCTGCCGCGCCGAAGAAGCCCGTGGCGCCGGTGCAGAAGGAAGACGCGATGTGGCTGCAGAAGGAGATGATCAATCGCAACTACCACGAGCTCGCGACCGCGCGCGAGACCGGCCGCAAGGTGTCGGCCACGTTCGTGCCGGGGAACCTGAACGAGCTGCTGATGTGCTTCAACTTCGCGCGCAGCCTCCCCGAGACGAACGCGCTGCAGAACGGCATGCGCAAGAAGTCCGGCAAGATGATCATGGACGCCGAGCGCGACGGCCACTCCGAGGACGTCTGCACGTACGTCAAGGCCGACCTCGGCATGATGCTGCAGGGGCAGGTAGGGCCGACCGGCGAGGCGCTGCCCACGCCCGACGTGCTGCTGCTTTCGTACACCGGCTGCTTCACGTTCATGAAGTGGTTCGAGCTGATCCGGCAGAAATACAACTGCGAGACGACGATGCTGCACGTGCCCTACCAGGGCGACGGCAAGATCTCGTCGGCGATGCGCACCTATGTCGTGCGGCAGCTCAAGGACAAGGTCATCCCGACGCTGGAGAGAGTCTCCGGCATCAAGTTCGACATCGACAAGCTGCGCGAGTACATGCGCGAGTCGGTCAAGGCCGAGGAGAACCTGGTCAAGGTGCTGCACTCGGCGAAGAACCGGCCGAGCCCGATCGACGGCTACTTCGGCGCGGTCTATTACATCGGGCCGATGTTCACCGCGTTCCGCGGCATGCCGGAGGCGACCCGCTATTACGACACGCTCTGGGCCGAGGTTGAGCAGCGAATCCGCGAGAAGAAGGGGCCGGTCACGCCCGAGGGCGAGATGGCCGAAGAAAAATACCGCCTCGTCGTCGAAGGCCCGCCGAACTGGACCAGCTTCCGCGACTTCTGGAAGATGTTCTACGACGAAGGCGCGGTGATCGTCGCTTCCACGTACGCCAAGGTCGGCGGGGTCTACGATTTCGGCTTCCGCCACGATCCCGAGCATCCGCTCGAATCGCTCGCGGAGTATTGCCTCGGCTGCTATACGAACCTGAATTTCCCGCAGCGGATCGACATGATCTGCAAGTACCTCGACGAGTACCAGGCCGACGGCCTGCTGATCAACTCGATCAAGAGCTGCAACAGCTTCTCCGCGGGGCAGCTGCTGATCCTGCGCGAAGTCGAGAAGCGCACCGGCAAGCCGGCGGCGTTCATCGAGTCGGACCTCGTGGATCCGCGCTACTTCTCGGCCGCCAACATCAAGAACCGGCTCGAGAGCTATTTCCAGATGATCAAGCAGAAGCGCACCGCCGCGCAGCCGGCAGTCCACACCTTGGCGCACTGACATGAGATGCTTCATCGGCATTGACCTCGGGTCGACGACCACCAAGGCGGTCGTGATCGGCGAGGACCGCAAGGTGCTCGGGCGCGGCATCACGAACTCGCGCTCGAACTACGACACCGCGGCCACCGTCGCGAAGCAGGAAGCGCTGGTCTCGGCACGCTTCGAGCTGTTCCGCCAGGCGCTCGCGAAGAGCGGCGCGCTGAATGGAGGACTCGACGAATTCATCGCCCAGCTCGAGCGGGATTTCCGGCTCGAGCAGTTCCTCGAGCAGTTGGCGGATCTGGAGGCGGTCTGCAGCAGGAACGCGGAAGGGACGCGCTTCGGCGAGCACGCAGCCGGCGTGATGCAGGCGCTGGGCGAGCTCTTCCGGCGCCTGCGCGAGGATTCGCCGGCGCTGTTCATCCCGAACGCCAAGCGCAAGAGCGACTTCTTCCGCGACATCGCGGGCGCGCAGTACCTCGCGCTCGGCGAGGCCGTGGCGAAGGAGGCGGGCGTTCGCTACGACCTGCTGCTGAACGTCTATGACCGCTCGATCATCGAGGTCGAGAACCGCGAGTACGGCGACGCGATCAGCCGCAACCTGATGGCCGGCATGGAGCGCACGTTCAAGGCGCTGCCGCAGGCGGCGGCGCGCGGCGACAGGATCCGCGCGCCGATCCAGGGCGTGCTCGACACCGCGCTCGAGGAAACCTACGTGGTCGGCACCGGCTACGGTCGCGCGCGGCTGCCATTTTCCAAAGAGCACGTGCGCTCGGAGATCCTGTGCCATGGTCTGGGAGCGCACGTGATGTATCCGCGGACCGCAACCGTGCTCGACATCGGCGGCCAGGACACCAAGGCGATCCAGGTCGACCCGCACGGCATCGTCGAATCATTCCAGATGAACGATCGCTGCGCCGCCGGCTGCGGGCGCTACCTCGGCTACATCGCCGACGAAATGAACATGGGCCTGCACGAGCTGGGACCCCTGGCGATGAAGGCGACCAAGACCGTGCGCATCAACTCGACCTGCACGGTGTTCGCAGGCGCCGAGCTGAGGGACCGCCTTGCGCTTGGCGAGAAGCGCGAGGACATCATGGCGGGGCTGCACCGCGCCATCATCCTGCGCGCGATGTCGATCCTGGCGCGCTCCGGAGGCATCCGCAACGAGTTCACGTTCACCGGCGGCGTGGCGAAAAACGAGGCCGCGGTCAAGTCTCTGCGCGACCTGATCTTCGACAACTACGGCGAGATGACCATCAACATCGACCCCGACTCGATCTACACCGGGGCGCTCGGCGGCGCGACGTTCGCCTGGCGCGCGGTAGTGGAGGAAGGCAAGGAGATCGAAAAGCGGGAGGCGGCATGAGCGTGCTCACGATCGGCATCGACATCGGCTCGGGCGTCGTGAAGACGGTGCTGTTCCGCGACCGCGAGTGGCTCGCCCGCCGCTGCGAGCGGATACGCCGGCGCGATCCGATGGAGCTCGCACGGCAGGGCTTCGACGAGGTCCTCGAGGAGGCAAAGGCCCGGCCGGACGCCGTCGCTTACACGGCGACGACGGGCGAAGGCGAAAACGTCAAATTCGCCACCGGCCATTTTTATTCCATGACGACGCACGCGCGCGGCGGCATCTTCCTCAATCCGGACGCGCGCGCCGTGGTCGACATCGGCGCGCTGAACGGCCGGGCGATCTACATCGACGAGCGCGGCAAGGTGCTGTCGTACAAGATGACCAGCCAGTGCGCTTCTGGCTCCGGCCAGTTCCTCGAGAACATCGCGCGTTACCTGGGCGTCGCGGTCGAGGAGATCGGATCGCTGTCGCGCAGCTCGCAGAACCCGGAGAAGGTCAGCTCGATCTGCGCCGTGCTCGCCGAGACCGACGTCATCAACATGGTCTCGCGCGGCATCGCCACGGCCGACATCCTGAAGGGCATCCACATGTCGATGGCGTCGCGCCTCGCCAAGCTGCTGAAAGTCACCCGCATCATCAAGGGCCTGGCGCTGCTGACCGGCGGGCTAGCGCTCGACGAAGGGCTGCTCGCCGCGCTGCGCGAGGAGCTCGTCAACGAAAAGATCACCGGCCTCACCGCGACCAACCATCCGGATTCGATCTACGCGGGGGCGATCGGCGCCGCGCTGTGGGGCGCGTACCGGCACGGCAAGCTGAACGAACTGCAGGCGCGCGCCGCCGCTTAAGGGAGACAGACGACGCCATGGCCCTGCTGATCAACGACGCGTGCACCGCATGCGATGCGTGCAAGCCGGTGTGCCCCAACGAGGCGATCTCGGTCGGCGACCCGATCTACGTGATCGATGCTTTCAAATGCACCGAGTGCGTAGGCGCGCACGACGAGCCGCAATGCAAGCTCGTCTGCCCTGCGGATTCCATCGTGCTCAATCCCGACTTCGCCGAAACGCCCGAGCAGCTGCAGGAGAAGTACCAGAGCCTGCACGGGTGAGGGGCGGTCCGGGCGTGTAATGCCCCACGACTGATACGGCTGGGTACACTGCGCGGTACTCAGGACTCCTTGGGCGGGGAAAGACTATGGCAGCCGACGATGCGCGGAAATTCATCCTCCTCGTCGACGACGACATCGACATCACAAGATTGATCACGCGCTGGCTCGAGCGCGAGGGATATCGGGTGCGCTGCAGCGCCAACGGCCACGCGGCACTCGAGGCGCTGGCCGCCGATCCGCTGCCGGATCTTGTACTGCTGGACATTCTTCTGCCGAGGACGAGCGGCCTCAACGTGCTGCGGCGGCTGCGGGCGGGAGAGCGGACGCGCGACCTGCCAGTGGTGCTGATGACGAGCCTGGCAAGCGACAAGGACGTCAAGCTCGGCGGCCTGCTTGGCGCAGACGACTACATCGTCAAGCCGCTGGTCGAGCGCAATTTCCTTGAGCGCGTGCGGGAGGCATTGCGCAAGCCGCGCAGGGCAGCGCCGGATTTCTAGGGAGCGAGCAGCTCCAGGAGAAGTACCAGAGCCTGCACGGGTAACTGCCCAGTGGTGCGGTTTGTTGAGCTGGATTCACTTCCTTACCGCATGCGCTGCTGCAGGCGCTCCCAGCCCGCGTCGACTTCGCGTTGCAACTGCTCGATCTCGCCGTCGGAGACGCCGCGATAGCGACGCTGCACTTCGAGGTAGTCGCGCACCGGCCGCGTCTTCTGCGGTCCGTTGAGCGTGTACCGGCACCCGTCCTCGACTTCGTAGAGCGGGAATACGCCGCTCTCGACTGCGAGGCGCGCCAGCGCGATGCCCTGGTCGTCCGGTATGCCCCAGCCGTCGAGGCACGGAACGAGCAGCGTGATGAGTCTCAGGCCGTGCATCGACTTCGCCTTTTGCACTTTGCGCGCGAGATCGGGCAGGAACCCTGCAGTCGCGGTGGCGGCGTAGGGGATGTCGTGCGCGGCCATGACTTCGGTCAGATTCTTCTTGCGCGAGAGCTTGCCGGCCGGAGTCGAGCCGGTGCGCGCGAAATGCGGCGTCGAAGACGACTTTTGCGCGCCGGTATTCATGTAGCCCTCGTTGTCGAAGCAGACGTAGAGGATGTTCTCGTTGCGCTCGGCCGCCGAAGACAGGCACTGGAAGCCGATGTCGTACGTGCCGCCGTCGCCGGCGAGCACGACGACGTGCGTGTCCTGCTTGCCGCGCGCGTCGAGCGCGCGCCGCAGGCCAGAGGCAGCCGCCGCGGACGATTCGAGCGAGGGCTGGTAGACCGGAATGCGCAGGCTGCTCAACGGCTGCGGGCCGGCGATGATTGCGAGGCACGACGGCGGGATGACCGCGACGGCATCCGGGCCGAGGACCGAGAGCACGTGACGCATCGACAAAGCCTCGACGCACCCCGGACACGCGGCATGCCCGGAACAGAGGAAGTCGCTCGTCATGCCCATACCGGCTCCGATTCGGCATCCTGCGCGCGCGCTTCGCGTGCGAGATGCACGATTTTTTCCGGCGGCACGTTGACGCCGCCTACACCGGCAAGATAGCCGTGCACGCCCGGCGCGCCTTTGATGCCATACAGCGCGGCGCGCAGCTCCTGGTGCAGCACGCCGCCCACGCCCGGCGAAAAATTGCGATCGAGCACCAGCACGTCGCGCACGCCGCAAAGCGCCTCGCGCAGCGCGTCCGCGGGCAGCGGCCGGAACAGCCGTACTTTCAGAAGCCCCACCGCCTGCCCGGCGTCGCGCAGCCGGTCGACCGCTTCGCGCGCCGTGCCGCACATGCTGCCCATCGTGACGATGACGAGGTCTGCGCCCTCGCAGCGGTAGCGCTCGATCACGCCCCAGCCGCGCCCGGTGCGGTCCTGCCATTCGCGATCCGCGTCGGCGACCGCCGCCGGCACGCAGTCCATCGCGGCGCCGATGTCACGGCGGTGGCGGTAGTACATGTCCTGGCTGACCACGTTGCCCCACGATTCGCCGCGCTGCGGATCGAGAAAATGCTCGGGCGCATACGGCGGCAGGTACGCGTCGACCAGCGCCTGCGACGGCACCCGCACCGGCTCGAGCGAATGCGACACGTAGAACGCGTCGAGGTTGACCATCACGGGAAGCAGCACGCGCTCGGCGACGCGGAACGCCTGGATCACGCTGTCGAGCGCCTCCTGCGCGCTTTCTGCGTACAGCTGGATCCAGCCGGTGTCGCGCTGCGCCAGGCTGTCGGTCTGGTCGGGCCAGAACGCCCACGGCGACGCGATCGTCCGGTTCACGTTCGCCATGACGATCGGCGCGCGCGCGCCGCTCGCGTAATGCAGCAGCTCGTGCATCAGCATCAGCCCCTGCGACGCGGTCGCGGTAAATACGCGCACGCCGGCGAGCGACGCCGGGATGCATGCGGCCATCACCGAGTGCTCCGATTCCGGCGTCAGGATCTCGGCGTCGAATTCGCCCGCCGCATGGAATTCGGTGAGAAGCTCCAGCACCGGCGTCTGCGGCGTGATCGGGTACACCGGCACGACCTTGGGCCGCGCGAGCCGTGCGCCCCACGCGACGGCATGGTTTCCGGTCAGCAATATGCGGCCCGCGTCGTGGCTCATCGCCACTCCTCGCGCAGCGCGAGCGAACCGGTAGGGCATTCGCGCACGCACAGGCCGCAGCCCTTGCAGTACTCGGCCGCGATCGCGTAGCCGCCCGCGGCGCGCCGCACCGCCATGTCGGGGCAGTACTGGAAGCAGTTGTCGCAGAACGTGCAGCGGCCGCAGGAGAAACAGCGCACGCTCTCCGCGAGCGCCTGCTCGGCCGACAAGCCGTCGATCGCCTCGGCGCGCAGCGCACGCGGATGGTAGAACTTGTTGATTGCGGCGGCGCTCACCGGCGCTTCCGGCGCCGCGCGCACGATCGCTTCCCCCATCAGCCAGTGGTCGATCTCGATGGCCGCATCGCGCCCCACGCCGATCGCGTGGGTGACGAAGCGTGCATGGCTCGCTACGTCGCCGCCTGCGAACACCCCTGAGAGACGGGTCGCGTGGTGCGCATCGGTGCGCAGCAATGCGCCGTCGACATCGAGGAAGGGGCTCAGTGGCGCGAGGTCCGGGTCCTGGCCGATCGCCGGCACGATCGCGTCCGCATCGAGGGTGAATTGACTGCCGGGAACGGGCGCGAAGTCGAGCGGGTGGCCTGCGTTGAGATGCCCCCTCGTGCAATGCAAGGTGAGCGCGCGATTCACGGAGACCGACTGGAGCAGCGTGCCGCCGTAGAGCGCGATCCCTTCCGCGATCGCCTGCGCGACTTCCTCGCGCTGGGCGGGCATCTGCGCTTCGCTCTCCAGCGCGAGCACGCTCACTTCGTGGCCGGCACGCCGCGCGCTGCGCGCGACATCCATCGCTGCGCTGCCGCCGCCGATGACCGCGATGCGCCTGCCGAGCGGCGGCGGCGCGCCCGCGTTCGCGGCTGCGAGATAGACGGCGCCGTCGATGACCCAGCGCTCGCGATAGTCGAGCTGCGCGAGGCGCTTCTGCCGGCGCGCGCCGAGCGCAAGGTAGACCGCGTCGAACTCCACTCGCATCCGCAGGAACTGTCCGGCGCTCGCGAGCGGCGTTCCGGCTCTGACCTCGATTCCGAGAGCGAGAATTCGGTCGATCTCGGCATCGAGCACGGCGCGCGGCAGTCGGTACGGCGGGATGCCGTCGCGCAGCAGTCCGCCCAGCTCGCGCTGCGCCTCGAAGAGCGTGACGCGGTAGCCGCGCCGGCGAAGCTGGTACGCGGCCGACAGGCCCGAAGGTCCGCCGCCGACGATCGCTACGCGCTGCGGGCCGAGTGGCGCCACGGGAAAGCGCCAGCGGTTGGCGAGCGCGACGTCGCCGACATAGCGCTCGAGTGCGCGCACCGCGAGCGGCTCGTCATGGCTGGCGCGGTTGCATGCCGCCTCGCACGGGCGATGGCAGACGCGTCCGGCGACTGCGGGGAATGGATTGTGGTCGGTCAACATCGTCCACGCGCCGAACAGATCGCCGGCTCTCGCCAGCGCGATCCAATCGACGATGCGGCCGTCGACCGGGCAGGCCGTGCGGCAGGGCGCGGGTGGATTCACATACACCGGCAACGCCGCGCGCCACGTGCCGGTCTTGATCGCTTCCGTAGTGCCGGTCGTCCAGGTGGGCCGCGGTGGCGCGACGGTGCTCATGCGGCGACCTTGCGGAGTTGCGCCTCGATGCGACGGTACCCTTCGATGCACGCGGCGACGTTCTCGCGCTCCTTTTTCGGCGTCTCTTCGCCGACGATGCGCGACAGCGTCTCGAGCGACGGCGCCTCGAGCGCGCGGATGAATGCCCCGAGCAGCGCTGAATTGACGATCCGCCCCAGGCCATTCGCCTGCGACAAGCCGATGCCATCGACCGGCAGCACGCGATAGCCCGGGAGGTCGGCTGCGAATTGCGCTGCGGTCCTGCGCGAATTGACCACGATCAAGGTGCGCGGGTCGGCGGTCGCAAGCAGCCGCCCTTCGAGAAGGCTCGCATCGAAGACGAGCAGCGCGTCTGCGCGTTCGATGTCGCAGCGCACGCGGATCGGCTTGTCGTCTACGCGGATGAACGAGCTGACCGGCGTGCCGCGGCGCGCGCCTCCGTACGTGGCGAAGCTCTGCACTTCGCGGCCTTCGGCGAAGAAAGCCATCGCAAGCAGGCTGCCCGCGAGTTGCGCGCCCTGTCCGCCCCGGCCCTGGATGATGATCTGTAGCGTGGGGTCGCTCCGGAAACCAGCATGACCCGCGGGCCGCGCCCCGGCTTGTCCTTGATCAAACTGCGGCCGTTTTGCCCCTCAGCCGCTTCACGAACGCCAGCCGCTCGCCCGGCGCGAAGCCCGCGCCGTGAAAGAACCCAAGCAGCTCGAGGTTTGCCGCCGCCACGATCGTCTCCACGCGCTCGATCCGCAGCGCCGAGAGGTTGAGGAACAGCTGCGACAGCAGCGCGTGCCCGACGCCCTGGTGTGCGTATTCCGGCGCCACGCCGATCGTATCGATCACCGCCACCGGCTCGGTCCTGCCGAAGTCGCCCAGGTCGGCGCGGGCCATGATGTAGCCGGCGAGGACGCCGTCCTGCCGCGCGGCAAGCGAAATGCGGACGCCGGATTCGCGTAGCGCCTCGTCGAGGGCGTGCTGCATGTAAGCGCGCCGGTCGCGCCCGGTGATGTGGTGGTCGACGCGCACGACGTCTTCGAGATCCTTCGCCGTGAGCAGGCTCACCTCGGCCGAGTCGCGCGCCAGCCGCTCGTAGTCGTTCGGCCCGGCGGCGCTCCAGTCGTTCGGGTCCCCGGGTGACTTGCCTGCGCGCGCTGAAGCAGCGTTCTCGCCCGCGCCGAGGGGACTCGCGCGCGGCGTGCACTCGAGGACGTGGCTGGGTGAGAGCGCATAGTCCAGGCGATCGAGGAAGCGCAGCATGGCATGGTCGCGCCACGGCGTCAGCGTACGAAGTTCCAGGATCGAGCGTCTGGCAGCCTCTTCCTCGAGCGCCGCGTGCAGCGCGCGGCCGACACCGCGGCCCTGGGCTGCCGGCGCGACGCTGATGACCTCGAGCCGCAGCGCGGGCCGGTCGATGCCGAATTCGCCTTCGAGCACGCGCGCGAGCGCATGGCCGGAAAACGTCCCGTCCTCCTCGGCGGCGATCTGCAGATGCAGCTCGGGCTGGCGCAGCGCGATCGCGAGCCGCCGCTCGAAGTAGGCGCGCCGCGTGCGGCCGGCGAGCGCCGCGTCGAGCGCTACGACCGCGTCGAGGTCGGTGCGCGCCAGACGGCGCACCTTCAATTGGCGTATTCGTTCCATAGCGCGTCGTCCGTCCGTTCGTCGAGGATTTCGTCTACCAGCGGAACCAGCGATCCTTGTTCCTTCTGCGCATGCGAGGTCAAGCGCTCGACGAGCTCGAGCCCGTTCGCCTTCAGCGAACGCCAGCCCGCGACGTCGAGCTCGCCCAGCCGAGCGCGCGAGACCAGCGCGAGAAGCGGCTGCGCGACCTCGCGGATGGTCGCGTGCTCCTCGAGCAGCAGCTCGGCGAGCTCACCTTCGCCGCGCGCGTCCAGCAACGGGAACAGCTGCTCTTCTTCGAGCGCGAAGTGACGGGTGATCTCGTACTGCAGCGCGCTGCCGAGCTGCGCCAGCAGCACGCTCCACCGCGCGTCACCCGCAGCGGGAGCCTGCTGCGCCTTGAGGCCGGCAAGCGCCTGCCCGAATCGTTCGAGCAATCCGATGACGGCGATATGCTCTTCGTACAGCTTGCGACTGATCTGTCGTTGGAATTCCATGAATGGACGTCTTTCGCCTCGGTTTGCCGGTGTCGCTATGGCGATTTCGGGCGCAGGTCGCGCACGCGCACCGCTTTGCCCTGCGAGCGAGGAATTTCGCCCGGCTTTTTCACGATGACATCGGTGCTGATGCCGATCATCGACTTGATGTGATGGCGCGCTGCCTGCGCGATGCGCAAGTACGCCTCGGCAACGACCGCGACCGACTGCGCGGCCTCGACTTCCACGGTCACTTCGTCGAGACTGCCTTTGCGCTCGAGAACCAGCTGGTAGTGCGGCGCGATCTCCGGCAGCCCTACCAGAACGGCCTCGATCTGCGACGGATAGACGTTCACGCCGCGCACGATCAGCATGTCGTCGTTGCGTCCGGTGATGCGCCGGATGCGGCGATGCGTCCGACCGCATTCGCAGCGCTCGCTGCTGAGGCGCGTGATGTCGCGCGTGCGGTAGCGCAACATCGGCAGCGCCTCCTTCGTCAGCGTCGTGATCACGAGCTCGCCCAGCTCGCCCTCGGGCACCGGCTTGCCGGTGTCGGGATCGATCACCTCGAACAGGAAATGGTCCTCCCAGCCGTGCAGGCCCGCTTGCGCCTCCTCGCATTCGCTCGCGACGCCCGGGCCCATGATCTCGGACAAGCCGTAGATGTCGACGGCCTTGAGCCCGAGGCGCGCCTGGATTTCCTTGCGCATCGCCTCGCTCCAGGGCTCGGCGCCGAACACGCCGATGCGCAGCTTCGACTTGCGCAGATCGACGCCTTGCTTCTCCGCGACTTCGGCGATCGCCAGCGCATACGAGGGCGTCGCGCACAGCACGCGCGCGCCGAAATCCTGGATCAGCACGATCTGGCGCTCGGTCGCGCCGCCCGACATCGGGACGACGGTGGCGCCGAGCCGTTCCGCGCCATAGTGGGCACCGAGCCCGCCGGTGAAGAGGCCGTAGCCGTACGCGTTGTGCACCACGTCGCCCGGTCGCACGCCGGCGCACGCCATCGAGCGTGCCATCAGGTCGGACCAGGTCGCGAGGTCCTTCGCGGTATAGCCGACCACGGTCGGCTTGCCCGTCGTGCCGCTGGACGCGTGCAGCCGCGCGAGCGTCTCCCGGGGGCGGGCGAACATGCCGAACGGGTAGCCGTCCCGCAGGTCGCCCTTGACCGTGTAGTGCAGCCTCGCTACGTCGTCGAGCGAGCGGATGTCGCCGGGCTCGAGCCCGGCGCTACGCATGCGCCGCCGGTGCAGCGGGACGTTCTCGTAGGCGTTCTTCACCGTCTGTCGCAGGCGCCTGAGCTGCAGCGCGGCGAGCTTTGCGCGCGGCAGCGTCTCGGCGGCGCGATCGAATCGATACGTCATGTCGGGCGGTCTCCTAGCGGGCGCCGCGCACGGGCAGGTGCGGCAGCGCGAAACCCTGGTTGAACGCAGCGCGCGTAACCAGCGTCAGCTTAAACCACCAGCCGGTGGCGACTACTGCGAATGCCGCGAGCGGCGCAACCTGCGGAGCGACGTACGCGGCCGGGACCAGCACCAGCGGAACGAGCGTTCCGAGCAGCACGAGAATTCTGCCCGCCTCTTCGAGCGCGGGCGCACGATGCTCGCGCCGCAGCGCGGCCCGCAAGCGGTACCAGCCGATCAGCCGCGCGATGAGCGTCAGCTCGGCAAACAGCAGAGCGACGGGTGCGGTCTCGAAGAGCAGGGCGGCGCCCGCGCCCTCGGCGAGCGCGCTCGCGAGGATCAGCGGAACCAGCTCGGGCGCGCGCCACGCGGGAATGCCCTTGGAAGCGCGCAGGATCCGCGCCTGGCAGTAGACGAACGCCAGAGCGGCCAATGCGCACGCGTACGTCAGCCAAGCGTGCGGCAGCACCAACGCGCAGATGCCGAGCGCAAACAGAACCACTGCGGCAAACGACTCGCGCGTCATCCACGAAGTCCTCGGGTTGAAGAAGACGTGAATCGCACGGACTTTGCGGCCGATCTCGAGCCAGACCGCTCCGAGTCCGCCTGCGATCAGCACGAGCGCGAGCAGGATCGCCGGCCGCGGCGACGGCACGGCCATCGCGGTCGCCACGAGCAGCCCGGCGCCGGTTCCGCCCAGCATGAAGTTCGCCGCCGCGCGCCAGTCCCAGTGCTTCTGCTGCCAGGGGTTCGGACCGTAGCTCATGCGTGCTTCTCCCCGGCGCGGTCCCACAGGTAATAGAAGCCGGGCTGGGTCCCGAGCTCTTCGTGCATGCGGAAGAACTGGTTCTCCGCGAGCAGCTGCGACACGTTGCTCGCCGGGTCCTCGAGGTCGCCGAAATGCAGCGCCTGGGCGATGCAGCTGTTGACGCACGCCGGCGAAGCGTCCGGGTCGACGCCCGGCTTCAGTCCCTTCTGCAGCCCGGCATCGACTCGATCGGAACAGAACGTGCACTTGGTGGCCACGCCGATGCGCCCCGGATCGAAGCGCTTCGCCTCCGACTCGATCGGCGCGCCGTACGCGAATTCCGCCTGGTCGACCTTGTAGCGCGCCTGGTACGGGCAGGCGACCGCGCAGTAGCCGCAGCCGATGCACAGGTCGTAGTCGATCGTGACGATGCCGTCCTCGCGCCGGCGTGTCGCGGTCGATGGGCAGACGTGCATGCAGGGCGGATCGGCACAGTGCATGCAACCGACCGGAACGAACACGCGCTTGACGCTCGGGTACTCGCCCAGCTCCATGTCGAGCACTCGGCGCCATTGCACGCCCGGCGGCGTGGCGTTGGCGTGCTTGCACGCGGCAGTGCACGTCTGGCAGCCGACGCAGCGCCTGAGATCCGCGATCATGGCCCAGCGGGTCATGCGGCCTTCCGCACCGAGACCCGCACCACGTCGGCGCCAGACCCGGTCGCGTCGGTGAGCGGGATCGACATCGGCACCAGGCTGTTCAGGCTCGGCACGCCGAAATCCTTGGCGTACGGCGTCGCCCAGTGGTCGAACTGCGCGATCAGCAGCAGCGTGTCGGGCCGGATCCCCTGGCGCAGCACGGCGCGGGCGCGCACGTTCTTCGCCGGCGTCGCGATCTCGACCGGATCGCCCTCGGCGATGCCGAGCTCCGCGGCGCGCTTCGCATTGATGATGACGCCGCCGTGGCCCGCGACGTTGCCGGCGACCTCATGGATGATCTGCATGCCGACGTTGCCGCCCCAGGCGTACTGCATGCTGCGCGAAGTCAGCAGCCAGAACGGGAAATCGCCGGGCTTGCCGCCGATGCGCGCGAGCTCGGTCTCCCACAGCCCGGGGAAATCCTTCCAGACCGGCAGCGGCTGGTATTCGGCGAGCTGTGCGTCCCACCACTGCATGTCGTTCTCGTGCATGCGGCGCGCGAGCTGCTGGCCGACGCGCCACAGGCGCTCCTGGTACGGCAGCTCGAAGCGCAGGCCCTGTGCCGCAAGCGTGGGGAACAGGTACCAGTCGCTCTGCGGAAACGGCTTCACCCGCAGGCCGTTTTCCTTCCACCAATCGAGGCCGGACGTCTCCTTGCCGTCGGTGAGCTCCGCGCTCGCCGAGCGGCACACGGCGTCCCAGATCTCGTCGCGCGAATGCACCCGGGCCGTGTCGAGCGAGAAATCCCAATGCGCGCCTTTGAGCGGCACGCCCGCGGTGCCGCGGTTGATCGAGGCGTTGTAGCGCTCGAGCAGCCCGGTGCGGCGCGCGAGCTCGGTCGCGATGTCGGTGAAATCCTTCCCATCCGCGTGCGGCGCGACCACCGGCTGGCGCAGCGCGAAGCCCTCGTTCTTCCAGAACTGCTCGATGTACTTCGAGCCGCCGATGCGGATCAGCTGCAGGCTCTCGAGGTCCATCAGATCGGGCAGCAGCAGGTCGGCGAAATGATTCGTCTCGTCGCGCGTGTAGGCCATCGCGACGACGAACGGAAAGCGCGCCATCCGTTCCGCGACCTTGCCGGTGTCCCAGAACGAGATCGCCGGGTTGGTGCGGTACACGAACCACAACTCCGGATAGGTGACGCGCGGCAGCCCCGGCGGCGTCTCGCCGAGGAACATCCAGGAAAAATGCGTAGGACCGAGCGCCTGGCTCCACGGGCCGTCGGCGGCGAGCGGCACGAGCGTCTTGTACGCGTTGCGGATGTTCGGTTTCGCGCTCCAGTGTGCCTTGTCCGTCGGGTTGAGCGGATAGTGCATGAAGCCGTCCGGCCCGGGCTTGACGCTCTCGTGCCGCTCGGAGAGCGGCCGGTTGAGGCGCACCGTGGTGCCGAGCGTGCCGCCCGGGACTTCGAGCGCACCGACGAGCGCCGCGAGCATCGTGCGCGCCCAGCAGCACTCGAATCCGCCCCAGCCGTTGTTGACCGTCTTGCCGAGCGCTACCGCGACCGGGCGAAACGGCAGCGTCTTGCCGTCGATCGCGATCGTTTCGCCGATGCGCGCGTGCTCGAGGTACTCGCGCGCGATGCGGCGAATCGTCGCCGCGGGCACGTCGCAGATCGCGGCCGCCCATTCGGGCGAATACGGCTTCATGTGGGCGAGCAGCTTGAGGAACGCGGTTTCGCCCTCGAGCGTCCCCTGCGCTAGCACTTCGTCGTCGGCGCCGATCTCGATGGCCTCGATCGAAGCGTACTCTTCGAGCGCACCCGCAAGCAGCGGCTGCCTGGTCTGCGGGTCGCGCAAGTAGAACCCGTTCGGACCCACCAGATACGGCGACGCGGTGTGCCTCAGCAGGAAATCGACGTCGAGCCGCTCGCGCGGATGCTCATGCAGCATCACGTGGATCAGCGCGTAGAGGAACGCCGCATCGGTCTTCGGCTTGATCGGCACCCACTCGGCCGAGCACGCGCCGGTAATCGACAGGTGAGGCTCGACCTGCACGCGCTTCATGCCGCGGATCCGCGCATCGGCGTGCCGCCAGACCCCGACCACGCCGCCCGAAGCTTCGGTGTTCGCGCCGCAGGAGATCACGTACTCGCACAGCGGCGTGTCCGGGGATACGGTGAAGGCGCGATGCCAGAATTCGCCGTACAGATGCTCGGAGTGCGTGCATTTCACGCCCTGGCCCGAGCCGAAGCCCATGTCCACCGGGCCCCAGGCGCCGAGGAACGCGGGGAACGTGCCCATGTAGGACTGCGGCGTGCCGCCGCCGCCGAAGCTCGCGGCGACGCGCGGGTAACCCGATTCATCGGTGAGCCCCCGCGCGCGGATGTCGAGCAGCTTCTGCGCGATCGTGTCGAACGCCTCGTCCCACGAAATCGGCACGAACCCGGGGTCCTCGCCGCGACCCTTCTTTGGATTGCTGCGTTTCATCGGCGAGCGCACGCGGTGCGGGTTGTAGAGCTTCTGCACCAGGCCGTAGGCCTTGACGCAAACCCTGCCGCCGCCGGGATGGATTTCGCTCGCGGCGAAATTCGGCTCGACTTCGGTTGCGACGCCGTCGACCACTTTGACGGTGAGCAAGTCGGGCCCGGCGACGCACTGATAGCAGTACGTCGCTTTCCTTTCGACCCTGCAGGCGTCGCTGTTCTTCATCCGCCCTGCGCCTTGCGTGCCTTCGCCGCCAGCCGCTGCTCGGTCTGCTTCAGGTCGACGACGAAGCGCGCGTGCCTGCAGCGGCAGACCGCGTCCAGCCCGTCATGCGCCGAGACTTCGAACGTGACCGCGCGGCCCTTCACTTCCGCGACCTTGGCTTCGATCTTCACCTTCATTCCGAGGAGCGTCGCCGCAAGGTGGTCGAGCTCGACCCGCGTGCCGACCGAGTCCTCGCCCGGATCGAGATGCCCGAGCAGCAGCTCGCGGCAGGTGACCTCGATGTCCTTCACCAGCATCGGAGTGGCGTAGACGCGCGCGGTCTCGCCCATGAAATCGATGGTCCGTTCGCGATCGATCACGAATTCGCGAGTAGTGGAAACTCCTGCTGCCAGCGTTGCTTTCATCCAGCCTCCTTCAGGTCGGTCCTCCATGGCAGCACGCGCAGCGGGCCGCCACGTTGATTTGCCTCAAAGATCGCTCACAGGCCGAGATACGCGGCTTGCACCCGTTCGCTTGCCAGCAGCTCGGCGCCGCTGCCGGAAAGCACGACTTGCCCGGTCTCCAGCACGTACGCCCGATCGGCCGCGGCGAGCGCGGCGCGGGCGTTCTGGTCGATCAGAAAGATCGTCGTGCCTGCGGTCTTGAGCGTGCGGATGGTGGCGAACACTTCCTCCACCAGGCGGGGCGCAAGGCCCATCGAGGGTTCGTCGAGCAGCAGCAGCTTGGGCCGCGCCATGAGCGCGCGGCCCATCGCGAGCATCTGCTGCTGGCCGCCCGACAGCGTGCCCGCCGGTTGGCGCCGCCGCTCCGCCAGCGCCGGAAACATGGCGTACACGCGCTCCAGCGCATCGGCGCTCTCGCCGCGCGGCCGCGTGTAGGCTCCGAGGAGCAGGTTGTCCAGCACCGAGAGCGGCCCGAAGACCTGCCTGCCTTCAGGGACCTGGACGATTCCCAGGCGCACCCGCCGGTCCGGGGTGGAGCGCGTGATATCCGTGCCCGCGAAGAGCACCTGACCCGCGCTCGCGGGATGCACTCCGGAAATCGTGCGCACGAGCGTCGTCTTGCCGGCTCCATTCGCGCCGACGAGCGCGACCAGCTCTCCGGCGTGCACCGACAAGTCGATCCCTTTCAGTGCCGGGATGCGCCCGTAGTGGCTCGCGAGCGCTCGCACTTCGAGCATCAGGCCGCTCCCGCCAGGGCAGCATCCGCTGCACCGCTGCCGAGATAGGCTTCGATCACTTTCGGGTCGTGGCGCACTTCTTCCGCCGTGCCCTCGGCGAGCTGCTTGCCGTAGTCGAGCACCAGGATGTGATCGGAGACGCCCATCACCAGGCGCATGTTGTGCTCGACCAGCACCACGGTGATGCCCGATTCGGCGAGCTTCGAGATCAGCGCGTCGATTTCCAGCGTTTCGGTCGGATTGAGACCTGCAGCCGGCTCATCGAGCAACAGCAGTTGCGGCCGGGTCGCCAGCGCACGCGCGATTTCGAGCCGCTTCAGCGATCCGTAGGGCATTGCGTCGGCGTGGGCGTCCACGTGGTCCGCAAGGCCGACGTAGCGCATCAGCGCCTCGGCTTCCGTTCGTGCTTTGCGCTCGTCGCGCGCCAGCGCGGGCGTGCGCAGCAGTGCCGCGGCAAGCCCGCAGCGCTCGCGCAGGTAGCGCCCGACCATGACATTCTCGAGCGCGCTCATATTGAGGAACAGCTGCAGGTTCTGGAACGTGCGGGCGATCCCGCAGGCCGCGTATTCGTACGGCGGGCGGCGCGTGAGCTCGCGCTCGTCGAGCAGGATACGACCGCTCGAGGGCACGTAGATCCCTGTGAGCAGGTTGAGCAGCGTCGTCTTGCCGGCGCCGTTCGGCCCGATGATCGAGAAGACGGCGCCGGACGGCACCGAGAAACTGAGGTTATCGACGGCGCGCAGTCCGCCGAAGTCCTTGCTCAGGCCTTCGACGCGCAGCACGCTCATGGCTTCGGGCCGGCGCGCGCGGCGCGCGCGGCGAGCGTCGGCACGAGGCCGCGCGGCATGAAGATCATCGTGAGCATCATGACCCCGCCAAATACGACCATCTCGTATTCCTTGAATACCGTCAGCGCCTGCGGCAGCGTGGTGAGCACTGCGGCGCCGACCACCGCGCCGAACGTCGAGGCCATGCCGCCGAATACGACCATCGTGACCAGCTCGATCGAGTGGAAGAACGTCACCTTGGACGGCGTAATGAAGCCGGCGTAGTGCGCGGCCAGGCTGCCGGCGAACGCCGCGTACACGGCCGAGATGACGAACACGCGCACCTTGTGGCGCGCGCAGTCGATGCCCGCGACCTCGGCGCCGATTTCAGAAGTGTGCAGCGCGCGTAGCGCGCGGCCGATCGGCGATTCGATCAGGTTCTGCGCGAGCCACACGGAGACCACCAGCAGCGTACCGATGACCCAGTACCAGGTGCGCTCGCCGGCGAGCGCGAAGCCGGCGAGCGCGAGCGGCGGCACCTGCATGCCGTCCGGACCGCCGGTGAGGCGATCCTCGGTTGCGATGACGATCGAGATGATGATTCCCATGCCGAGCGTCGCCATCGCGAGGTAATGGCCGCGCAGCCGCAGGATCGGACGGCCGATCAGGTAAGCGAGGGCGGCGACGCCCACGGTCGCGGCCGGCATCGCCGCCAGTGGCGGCCATCCGTACCGGGCGGTGAGAATCGCCGAGGCATAGGCGCCGAGGCCGAAGAACGCCGCATGCCCGAGGCTGATCTGGCCCGCATAGCCGATCAGCAGGTTCAGGCCGACGCAAACGATCGCGTTCAGGCCGACGAGGATCGCGACCTCGTAGTAGTAATTGTTGCGCAGCACGAACGGGAGCAGCACCACCACCAGCGCGAGTGCGGCGAGTCCTCCGGTGCGCGGCGACGCAAGGCGCGAGAGCACGGGGTTCGCGTCCGGGTCCTAGACGCGGTCGGTGCTGCGCTTGCCGAGCAGCCCGCTCGGCAGGAAAACGAGCACCGCCAGGATGCCGATGAATGCGATGGCGTCCTTGTACGCCGAGGAGACGTATCCCGCGCCCATCGCCTCGGCGATCCCGAGCACCAGCCCGCCGAGCACCGCACCGGGGCCGCTGCCCATGCCGCCCAGGATCGCCGCGGCAAATCCCTTCAGGCCGAGCATCACGCCGATATCCCAGGAGGTGAATGTGATCGGCGCCACCAGGATTCCTGCGACCGCGCCGAGCGCTGCCGAAAGGCCGAACGACGCGAGCAGCACGTGCCGCACGTTGATGCCGACGAGCTGCGCCGCAAGGCGGTTGTGCGAGGTGGCGAGCAGCGCTTTGCCAAGCAGCGTGCGGCCGAAAAACCAGCCGAGCAGCAGCACGATGACGAGCGTGATGCCGATGACCCACAGGCTCTGCGGAACGAGCGTCGCACCCGCGATCCGCAGCGGCGCCTCGCCCGAGAACGCCTTGAGCGGGTGGATGTTCTTGTCCCATACCAGCGTCGCGAGGCCCCTGAGAAGGATCGATGCGCCGATCGTGATGATGATGAGCGTCACCACCGACGCGCCGCGCGCAGGCTCGACGGCGAACTTCTCCAGCGCCAGGCCGATCGCGGCGGCAAGCAGCACCGCGGCGGCGATCGCGAGCGGCAGCGGCAAGCCCGCGCCCGCCAGCGAGACGGTCGCCATTCCGCCGATCATCACGAACTCGCCCTGCGCGAAATTGATGACGTGGCTGGCGTTGTAGATGATGGAGAAGCCGAGCGCGACCAGCGCGTAGATCGCGCCGATCGTCACCCCGGCGAGCAGGAACTGCAGGAACTGGGCGGACATGGGCAATCCGCCCGGGGCCCGCTACTTCACTTCACCAGCGTCCAGTCGCCCTTGCGGATCTCGAGCATCCGAAACGCGCTCAGATCCAGTCCCATGTGGTCGGTGGGCGAGAGGTTCACGATGCCGCCCGTGCCGACGTAGCCCTTGAGACTTTCCAGCGCGTCGCGCACCTTGGCCTTGTCGGTGGACCCTGCCTTGCGTATTGCCTCGACCGCGAGCATCAGGCCGTCGTAGGCGTGGCCGCCGAACGTCGACACGTCCGACTTGTAGCGCGTCTGGTACTCGCGCGTGTACTGCGCGACGACGATCTTCTGCGGATCGCTGTCGGCGAGCTTGTCCGACACGAGCAGCGCCGCGGCCGGCAGGCGCACGCCCTCTGCGGCGTCGCCGGCAAGCTTGATGAATTCCTTCGATGCGACGCCGTGCGACTGGTAGAGCGGCAGCGTCAGGCCGATCTGGCGATAGTTCTTCGTCACGATCGCCGGCCCCTGGCCGAACCCGGCATTGAGGACCGCCTGCACCGCGGGGTTCTGGCGGATCTTGGTGAGCTGCGCCGTCATGTCGGTATCGGCCGCGCCGTAGGTTTCGTCCGCGACGATCTCGATGCCGTGGTTCTTTGCCACCTTGAGGCATTCGGCGCGCATCGACTTGTCGAAGCCGCCCGCACCCGAGATCAGGCCCACCCGAGTGGCGCCGCGCGCCTTCATGTCGATGAAGATCTTCTCGCACGCCATCCGATCGGTGTGCGGAGTCTTGAACACCCATTTCTTCACCGGCTCGACGATCACCACCGCGCCGGCCAGGGAAATGAACGGAACACCGGCCTGCTCGGCGAGCGGCACCACGGCCATCGTCTCGCCGGTGGTCGAGCCGCCGACGATCACGTCGACCTTGTCCTGCTCGATGAGCCGCTTGGCGAACGTGCGCGCCTTCTCGGCATCGCCCGCCGAGTCGTAGGAGAAGAGCTGCACCTTCCTGCCAAGCAGGCCGCCCGCGGCATTCAGCTTTGTCACGTACAGCTCGAGCGTCTTCTGCTCGGGGTCGCCGAGGAACGCGGCGCCGCCGGTGATCGCGAGAAACGAGCCGATGCGGATCGGCTCCTGCGCCTGCGCTGCGCCGAGCGATAGAACGAGCAATGCCGTCAACGCGCTTTTCAATGCCATCAGAGTCTCTCCTTTTCCTCGTCCCGCCACACTAGGCACAACAGCGACGGCGCGGTTTGATCTGTCTCAAGGAAGGTGCTGATCGCTCTCTGGTGCGGATTTGATCGAAGTTAATAGCCGCCGCGGGGCGCGACGGGAAAATCGAGTTGTCTGGGTGCGCGTTGCAGCCAGGTGTTCGCAAGGAGGTCGGCATGTACAAGACGTTGCTGGTACCGGTGGATGGAAGAAGCAAGAGCACGCGCAGCCTCGAGCTCGCTTGCCAGATCGCGAGCACGTTCGACTCGCACCTGGTCGGATTGTTCATCACGCCCTCGGGGTACATACCGAGTGCGGCGCGCGCCGAGGGCGCCGAGAAGCTGCTGCTGGAACTGCAACAGCAAGTGGCCGATCAGGCCGCGCAGGAGGCGAAGGCCCGCTTCGACTCGGTGATCACGCCGGCGGCCCTGCAGCGCGCGGAGTGGCGCACCGGCCCGGGGCCGCGCACAGAAGAAGTCGCACTGCACGCGCGCTACGCCGACCTCCTCATCATCAATCAGACGGAGCCGGATTCGCCGGCCGCCACGCACTTCGCCGACGCAGTGCTGCTCGCGGCGGGCCGGCCGGTATTACTGGTGCCGTATGCAGGCAAGGTCCGCCCGGTCGGACAGAATATTCTCGTCTGCTGGAACGCGAGCCGCGAAGCGTCGCGCGCAGTGACGGATGCGCTGCCGCTGCTGAAAGGCGCCGCCAGGGTGACGGTCCTGTCGGTGGATGGCAGCGCTTCGCCCGTGGGCCACGGCGACTCGCCGGGCTCCGACATCGCTCTCCATCTCGCGCGCCACGGCGTCAACGCCGTCGTTGCGCAGACCGTCGCGGGCGACGTGGACGTGGGGAACCTGATTCTCTCGCGGGCGTTCGACATGGGCGCGGACCTGATCGTAATGGGCGCATACGGGCATTCCCGCGTGCGCGAGATCGTGATGGGCGGGGCGACCCGCACCGTGCTGCAGAGCATGACCGTGCCGGTGCTGATGTCGCACTGAGCCTGCAACGCCGGGCCGCGGGCCTAGCGGCAGACCAGTACGGGGATCTTCGAGTGCGTGAGCACCTTGTGGGTCTCGCTGCCCAGCAGCAGGCCGGCCAGGCCGCGCCGGCCGTGCGAGGCCATGACGATCACGTCGCACTTCCTCGCCTGCGCCACGCGGATGATGCCGCGCCACGGCAGCGCATTGGTCGTCGACAGCGTATCGAACGGCACGCCCGCGGTCTGTGCTTCGATCTCCACGGCCGCGAGCGCCTTTTTCGCTTCCTTCGCGACGAGCTCCTTGTAGCGCCGTGCGCTCATGGGCGGGGCGTAGGCGACGGCTTCGTCATAGGAGGGCGCGGCATAGGGCGCGATCACATACGCGCCGGTCAGCTTCGTGCCGCACGTCCGCGCGAGCTGTGCGGCGGTCCGGATCGCCTTTGCAGACAATCTCGAGCCGTCCGTGGCAACCAGGATGTGCTTGTACATCGTGACCTCCGATCCAATCCGATCGCTTCTCTTGCGGTGAGCCTAGCGCCCCGCCGGCGCGCCGGTTTGACTTGCATCAAGCAGCGACGCGCGCGCTTGCGTATCGTCCCGGCAAAGGAGGTGAAGCATGTACAAGCATGTTCTGATTCCAAGCGACGGCTCGGAGGTTGCCGAGAAGGCGGTGGGTGCCGGAATCGAGTTCGCGCGGACGGTCGGCGCGCGCGTCACAGCGTTCACCGCGGTAGACGAATACGAGCTGCCCTCCGCGAGCGACATGATGGCGCATAAGCGCGTCGTGTCGATGGAGGAACATCAGCAGCGGGCCAAGCACGACGCCGAAGTCATCCTGGCCAGGATCGCCCGGCAGGCGGCGGCCGCGGGAGTCGAATGCGACGCCGATTACGCGCTGTGCAATCGGCCGCACGAGGCGATCATCGCGGCCGCCAACCGGCACGGCTGCGATCTGATCTTCATGGCTTCACACGGCCGCCGCGGCCTGAGCGCCTTTCTCCACGGCAGCGAGACCCGCGAAGTCCTCACCCACTCGACGATTCCGACGCTGGTGTATCGCTGAGCAAGGGTGCGGCCGTCGTCCCCGCGACCGCGGCGAGCAGCGCGCGGTCGTGCAGCAGGATGTCTCGCTTGTCGATCGCGATCAGTCCCTTGTTGGCGAATTCGCGCAGCAGGCGCGAGAGTGTTTCCTTGGTCACGCCGAGCTGCGATGCGATCAGCGTCTTGGTCACGGGCAGCCGCAGGCAGCTGGAACCGCTCGCCTCGGCGAGCGCGACCAGATAGGAGGCGATGCGCTGGCGCGCGCTGAGCAGCGCGTTCGCCTCGATGCCGTCCACCAGGTCCTGCATGCGCTCGGAGAGGCATACGAGCATTGCGCGGGCGAAATTCGAATCCCTGTCGAGAAGGGCATGGATCGCCCTCGCCGGAAACGTCAGCAGCAGCGTCTCGCAGAGCGCCACCGCGTCGACCGGGTTCGGGCGCGTGCGAAACAACAGCGCCTCGCAGAACGTTTCGCCGGGTTCGGCGACGCGCAGCACCTTCTCTTCGCCGCTGTCCGAGCGCAGCACCAGCTTCACCTGCCCGTACGAGATGCCGTAGAAGCAGCTCAAGGATTGGCCGCGCCGACAGGCGAAATCGCCACGCTTGAGGCGCGCCATCTCGGTGTGCCTTGCAAGCTCGGCGAGATGCGGGCGGGCGACGTGCTTGAACATCGCCATACCGGCGATGACACGCTCCGCCAGTCCTGCTGCCATGGTCGCGATGCTGGCAGCAAAGTGCTTGTCGTCCTTGAGGCAGATCAAGCAAACCCGATGCGGGGAAATCGTCGCCCCTTGTCCGGGGTCAAACACGCCCGCGTTGCGCTGGACGATAGTGCTCGCTTCGCGAATGCAGACCCTGCGCGTCCGTAGCAAGGAATGCCGCCCGCTGGTGCAGGGCGGCATGGGGATCGGCGTCTCCGCCCACCGGCTCGCCGGCGCGACCGCCCGGGCGGGCTGCGTCGGGACGATCTCCAGCATCGACCTGCGCCGCCACCACGATGACCTGATGCGTTCGACCGGGCGCTCGCGCGACAAGCAGGCGATCGAGCGCGCCAACCTGGTCGCGCTCGATCGTGAGATCCGCGCCGCGCGCGAGCGCTCGAACGGGGAAGGCATGATTGCGGTCAACATCATGCGCGCCGTGTCGCAGTACGCCGGCTATGTGACGCAGGCCTGCGAGAGCGGTGCCGACGCGCTGGTCGTCGGCGCCGGCCTCGCACTCGACTTGCCCGAGCTCGCGCAGCGCTGGCCCGAGGTCGCGCTGGTGCCGATCGTCTCCGAGGCGCGCGCGGCCGCGCTGATCGCGCGGCGCTGGCTGCGTCGCGGCCGCGCCCCGGATGCGTTCGTGGTCGAGCACCCGCGCTTTGCGGGCGGGCATCTTGGCGCAGCGAGCCTCGACGAGGTGAACGACGCGCGCTTTGACTTCACCCGCGTGCTGCCCGAGATTCGCGCCGCGATGCATGCACTCGGGCTCGATGCGGATCGCATCCCACTGATCGCCGCGGGCGGCGTCAATTCGCCGCAACGCGTCGCCGCGGCATTCGATGCGGGCGCTGCGGCAGTGCAGGTTGGAACACCCTTCGCGGTGACGGCGGAGGGCGACGCACATCCTGCGTTCAAGCGCGTGCTGGCGGAGGCGCGGCACGAAGAAATCGTCGTCTTCATGAGCGTGGCCGGGCTTCCGGCGCGAGCGGTGCGCACGCCCTGGCTCGCCCGGTATCTTGAAAAGGAAGAAGTCCTCCAGCGCCGGGCAGCGAAGCGGCGCAGCTGCACGCTGGCATGGGATTGCCTGGCCCAATGCGGTCTGCGCGACGGGCTCGCTCGTGCCGGGCAGTTCTGCATCGATCATCATCTTGCCGCGGCACTGCGCGGCGACACCGAGCGGGGCCTGTTCTTCCGCGGCTCCGAGCCTCTGCCATTCGGCGCCGAAATACGCCCGGTTCAGGACCTCGTCGCGCACCTCCTCGGCTGACCGGCCTGCCGCCAATCTCCTCATCTAGCGCCTACCTGTTGGTCAAGCACCTGCATGTGGCCTGCGTCGTCGTAAGCCTCGCGGGGTTCGCCGTGCGCGGCGCGCTGATGCTGGCCGGCTCGCCGCTCATGGGCGCGCGTTTCGTGCGCGTGGCGCCGCATGTAGTGGATACCGCGCTGCTGGCGAGCGCGGTGTGGCTGGCGTGGTTCCTCGGCCAGTATCCGTTCGTGCACGGCTGGCTCACGGCCAAGCTGCTGGGCCTGGTGGCGTACATCGCTTTCGGAACCGTGGCGCTCAGGCGCGGCCGTACCAGGGCGATCCGCGCGGCGGCATTCGCCGCCGCGATTGCTTCAGCCGGCTACGTGGTCTCGGTGGCGATGACGCGCGATCCAGCGGGTCTCTTTCGCGCGTTGATTTGACACGGGTGGGTTGAGGCTAGCCCTTATTTTCGGGGCAGTCGAGGCAGGTCTGGAGCGACGGGTCCTCGGCCATGCGCAGGTAGGGAATGACCCCGCCGCATCCAAGGCAGGTGCCGTACTCCGGGTCGCGGAGCCGGGCAATGGTTTCCTGAAACTTGTGCACCTCGCCGATGCGGCCCGCCTTGCGTGAGACGTCGAGCCGGATACGCAGCGTCCGTTCAAGCGAGCGTTGATAGTCGAGCGGATAAGGAACGGCTTGATCCATGAATCAAGACTACGCGCCGCCGATCGCAAAGTTTTGATGTGCGTCAACCGGCGTCGACCCCGGATCCAGGGAAGCAGAGCGCCGGCTGTGTGTGCTACGCCACAGACCGCAGAAAGCCTGCAACGTATCTTCGCCACTCGATCCACCAGGAGAACACCATGCTGCAAAAGATCTTGGCGACACTGATGCTGTTGGGCGCAATCGCAGGCTGCAATACGATGCAAGGCTTTGGACAGGACGTCGAGCGCGGCGGCGAAAAGATCCAGGAAAAAGCTCAGCGCTAAGAACTCGCGCGGCGGCCTGCAGGTCCGCTTCTGTCCTACTTACAGCACGGCCGAATAGGGCTAATAGGCGGAAGCGGAGGAAAGATGCGTTACGCATTCGTCGTGCTGTCGATGCTGTTCTGCACAGCGACTTCGACCCTTGCCCAAGTCAGCGTTGGCGTGGGTATCGGGGTTCCCGGCGTCAACATCGGGGTCAACGTGCCCGCGTACCCGGAACTCATAGTCGTGCCGGGCTATCCGGTCTACTACGCTCCGCGGCTGCGCTCGAACTACTTCTTCTACGACGGCCTGTACTGGGTCTACGTAGACGACAACTGGTACGCGAGCTACTGGTACAACGGCCCCTGGTCGCTGGTCGGCCCGGAGGTCGTGCCGGTGTACCTCCTCCGCGTCCCTGTGCGCTACTACCGTGCGCCTCCGACTTATTTTCGCGGCTGGCGGTCGGATGCGCCGCCCCGCTGGGGCGAGCACTGGGGCCCTCAATGGCAGCAGCGTCGTACCGGATGGAACCGGTGGAACCGCGGCTCTGCTCCGGCGCCTGCACCGTTGCCGGTCTATCAGCGGCAATACGCAGGAGATCGGTATCCGCGGGCAGTAGATCAGCAGCAGGCGCTCCAAGGCCAGCGGTATCGCTACCAGCCGCGCGACACCATAGTGCGGCAGCATTATCAGGAGCACGTGCGAAGAGCGCCCGCGACTGCTCAGCGCGAACGGCAGGAAGCGATTCGCGATCGCAGCCAACAGGATCTCCAGCAGCAGAGGGCGCCTCAGGAGACGACCCGGAGGCAACAGCAAAGCCCCAGCCAACCGGCGCCGCAGCCGGCCGCGGTGCAAGCACCGGCTCAACAGAAAGTCCCGGCAGTCCAGCAGCAGCAGACGCCAAAGTCACGTCCAGAAGGCGCTGCACACGGCAAGGGTAAAGTGCACGAGAAAGGCCGCGAGCGAGGTGAAGAACGGGAGCGAGGGCCGGATCGCAAAAGCGGCGCTGTCCAGGCCAATGTCACTGTTTCGTGACAGTGCGTCGAGCAACGACCACCCCACAATTGCGGACGCCTGACAGCTATGGATGATGCGAGTCGGTAACGTCCGGGCATCTCGCATCCTTCAGGGGACCATTCGTGAACGCCACGCTCGACTATTCGCATCGGGACATCCTGGCAGCGCGGACGCTGCACAACGAGATCAGGAAGCTCGTGAAGGCGCAGGAGCGGGGCGACGCTCATGAATCAGCCCTGCAGGACATCAAGGTCCTGTGCAGCTGCATCCTGCAGACGATTCGCGATCCGTACTGTCAAGAGCAGATGTGCGAAGTCGAGATTCACGCCGACGAGCTCTTTGCGGCAGACAAGCGGACGCGCTGGGGCCGCGGCGGCACGCAACCCAGCGCAATGTTCCTGCGGCAGAGGATTCTCAAATCGCTCGAGGCCTTCGACGATCGACTGGCATTTCTCGAGACAGAGCGGGAATCAACCCGCGCATCCGAGGCCAACGCCGAAATCCGGGCCGCCTTGTAGGTCGCCAGCGCGGCCCGCCGGACTGGCGGGCTTTCGCGTGCCTGTTTGATTTGTACTTGCCAGCCGGCGCATACTCTCTCCGGGGGTGTGCAATGGACAAATTCATCAAGCATTTCATCCGGGAGCCCGACGGCTCGTGGATGTGCGTCTCACTCGCGTTGTGGCAGGGTCCACCGGTGGTGGTAGCGACGCCGCGAGCGCGATTCACCCTTGGCACGATGATCGCAGGCACTGAACCGGCCCAGTTGCTGGAAGATCAGTACCTGAAGCAGGGGTGCAGAATCTGAAACGGATTGTGCTGGCTCTGCTGCTCGCGACGGCGCCCTTTGCGCACGCGCAGCGCTTCCTGGTCGGCTACGACGAGGCGCCGACGCTGGCGAAGGCATTCGAGCAGGTGCGCGCGCAGCCGGAAAAGCACGTGCTGCTCTACTTCGACATGTCGAAGCAATGCCCGGCATGCAGGGAAGTCCGCGCAATCCTGAACAGCGCCGCGGTGCGCGAGCAATGGCGGCGCAACTACGTCGTGGTCACGATCGACCTTTTCGCGCCGAGCAAGGAGGAGCGCGAGGTCATCGAGCAGCTGCGCGTCTCCTGGGCGCCGGTGCTGGTGTTCCTCGACCGCAACGGGCGACGCGTCAGCTATGCGCGCGACCTGCGCAGCGATACGGATGCCAGGCTGCTTGACGAATTCGTGTCGCAGCGCCAATACGCGATGTCTGCGGTAGCGCGCTACAGCGGACAGCATTTCGATGCCACCGCAGCGCGGCAAGCTGCCCAGGCCCGCGTCGTGAAGGAGCAACCGGCGGCGAGCGGGCCGTCGCAGCAAACGCCCATCGAAGACCAGCCGCGGCTGCGCCAGGTGCTGGCGCACAAACCCCTGCGCCTCGCCGGCGCAGAGTTGAAAACCGCGATGGCCGGCAAGGTCATGCACAAGGAGAACCAGGACTGGTTTCTCGACCTGCAGCTCGACAAGGACGGCACGATGCAGGCCAGCGGCCGCCGCAAGCTCGGCGGCGACAGCATGCGCGGCGCCGGCAAGTGGTACGTCACGAAGAAGGGCAAGCTGTGCCTTGAGCTGACTGCCGGCGGGGTGGACGAGAACTGGTGCCGCCACGTGTTCAAGGTCGGCGAGGGGTACTACGTATCGAAGGACCTGCGCCCGGAACGGGTCGTCTACCGCTTCGTGCTCGACGAGCGCTGAGCGCCGCGTGGGTCGCGGCGAAAAGGGGGAGGGCTATGCGTGCAGTCATGGGATGGGCAGCAGTCCTCGCGATCGGTCTGCTGGTCGCGTGCGATTCTCCCCCCGAGTACGCGGGTGAGTTGAAGGATGGCAAGCGCAGCGGACACGGCCGCCTGACGTGGCCCGACGGCAAGACCTACGTCGGCGAGTTCAATGACGGCAAGCGCGAGGGCAAAGGCACGGCGACCTGGCCCGATGGACAGAAGTACGTCGGTGAATGGAAGGATGACAAGCGCCACGGACGAGCCACCGTGACGTGGCCGAGCGGCGATCGCTACGTTGGCGAGTACAGGAACGGCAAGCGCCATGGACGGGGCACCTTTACGTTTGCCGAAGGCACTACGTATACGGGCGAATTCAAGGACGGCAGGCCCGAAGGTCACGGCGCGTTCACATTTGCCGACGGGTACAGGCATGTCGGCGATTTCAAGGACGGCAGGTTCGGCCCGGAGATCGTCGGCAACCGTCTCAATCTTTCAGGCCTGAATCTGCTTCTGCTCGACCCGTTGTAACGCTTCGGGAATCCACATGACGACCAAACTCGAAAAGCCGCTGAAGCGCGAGATCGAGATCGGCGGCCAGGCTTTCATAGTCACGCTGGCCCCCGACACGCTGAGCCTCGTCGGCAAAGGACGTCGCAAGGGCCTGGAGATCCGCTGGGACGAGATGGTCAGCGGCGAAGCGGCACTGGCCGCGGCACTGCAGGCGTCCGTGCTCAATCCGAACGTGCGCCTCGAGCCGTCAGCGCGAAACGTTCGCCAACCCAAAGGCCAGGCCAAGCGATCCCAAAAAGCCGGCAAATAGCACTAGCGCCGGCGTTTCCTTGATCGGGGTTTTGCGCGCTCGGTCAGGCTGCGGCCGTTCCACAGGACCTCGGTCTCCCAAAGGCTGCGCGCGATTCCTTCGCGGTCGGGATAGACCGTCCGGTGAGTGATTCCAAGCCCATTGAGCTGCTGCACGATCCGCGGCTTGCGATCTGCTTCGACCCGCCAGCGATAGAGCGAATGGATATCGATATCCCCTGCGCGGAACCGCCGGCCCCGATAGCTCTCGAGCGGCTTGTCCGGTCTTGCATGCAGCGTGAACAGACCGTCCTGTGCGACGATCCTCGGCGAGTTGAAGATCGGGAAAATGATTTTTACCTGATCGCGCGGCAGAAATCCGAGCAACTCCTGCTCGGTGCCGAGCGACGCGAGCTGGAACGGGTTCAGTGCGAACTTCTGCGAATCGTCGTCGTGCGGCCGAAGGGCCCAGACAACACCCTCTTCGTCCGGGTGACTGGCCGAGGCAAAGTACAGCGCGTAGAGCGCACTTGCGGTCCAATCCAGCAATCGCGTAGGCAAGCCGTAATCGCGAGCGACGAACAACGCTTCCAGCGGAGTCAGCTTTCCCTCGAACGGATACACCCGGCGCCGGAAGCGGTGCAGGAGGTTGGCTTCATCCTCCGCGTCGAAGTTCTTCCAGCGCCCGCCGTACTCCCAGCGGCGGCCGATCGAAGGCTGCAGCTTGTCGGCGCCGCGCGGTTGGCCGCGATAGACGATCTTCGCTCTTGGGTTCTTCGTTGCGAGCGCGAGGCCGCTCTCGACGAAGTCGCTTACGGACTCGATCCGGCCCAGCTCGGTCTGCGAGAAGCTTACCTGCCTCGTACCCATTTCTACGACTAGACAGGGAATGTTCAGTGCGGTTCCGCCGGCGGTGACTCGCTCTTGCGGCGCACAAAATCTAATCGGCCCGTGCACGCCGGCCGGGTTCGAAGGCACTTTCACCAAACGCATCGACGGCGTAGCATGCGTCCGTCTCTGGGAGGAGGCCATTCGCAAAATCGGCGGCGAGGAGGGGGAAACCATGGCATCTCGCGTCACGGCGGAGCTATTCACGGTTCCTGTCGAAGGTGGACATCTGGTCTATGCCCCGCTGCGGCAGGCGGCGTTTCTGGCGAACGCTCGAACGGTCAACCTGATCGCCGATCTCGCCGAGGGTCGTGCGGCGTCCGCAGAACATGCTGAGCTCGCGGAATTCCTGCGGCGCCTGCAGATCGTCGACGCCGGCGAGGAGCGGCGGCCGATTGTCGCGTATGCGGGCGACCCCAAGCCGGTCGAGGTCACGCTCTTCCTCACTACCGCCTGCAACCTGCGCTGCCGCTATTGCTATGCGTCCGCAGGTGACACGCCGACGAAGATCATGCCGCTGGAAGTCGCGCGGCGCGGCATCGATTACGTCATCACGAATGCGCTCGAGCTGGGCGAGCCGGCGATCGACGTCAACTATCACGGCGGCGGCGAACCCACCGTGAACTGGAAGACGCTGACCGGCTCGTACGGGTACGCGCGCGAGAAAACGCGCGCCGCGGGTCTCGATCTGCGCGGCTCGCTCGCCACCAACGGCGTGATGCCGGCCGACAAGCTCGACTGGGTCATCCAGAATCTGCAAGGCGTCAGCCTCTCGTTCGACGGCATTCCCGCTGTTCACGACGCGCATCGCATCCACATTTCGGGCGCCGGCTCGTCGGGCGACGTCATCCGCACGATCGAGCGCTTCGACGGCGCCGATTTTCCGTACGGGCTGCGCCTGACCGTGACGCGCGAGCACATCGCGAGCCTGGAAGCCTCGATCGAGTTCATCTGCAGCCGCTTTCGCCCCAGGCACATCCAGGTCGAGCCGTCGTATCAGCTCGGCCGCTGGCGCGAAGCACCGTCGGCGGAGACGGCCGAATTCATCGCCGCCTACCGCGCGGCGCAGAAGGCGGCGCGGCGCCACGGCCGGGAGATCGAGTTTTCCGGCGCACGCCTCGGCCTGCTCAGCAATCACTTCTGCGGCGTCACGCAGGACAGCTTCTGTCTCACCGCCGACGGCAACGTGTCGGCGTGCTACGAGACGTTCCTCGAGCAGAACGAATGGTCGAAGGTGTTCTTCTACGGCAGCTACGCGGAAAGCGAGAAGGGCTATCGCTTCGACCTGAAGATCCTCGATGCCCTGCGCCACCAATCGGTCGAGAATCGCAAGTTCTGCGAGAGCTGCTTCGCAAAGTGGAGCTGCGGCGGCGACTGCTACCACAAGTCGCTCGCGGTGAACGGCGAAGGCGAATTCAAGGGCACCGATCGCTGCCACATCATCCGCGAGCTCACCAAGGACCAGATCCTGGAGCGGATCGGCGGCGCGGGCGGCGTCTTCTGGCACGAGCCGCCGAGCGAGCGTCCGGCCGAAGCGCGCGGCAAGGAGTTCCTGTCATGACGAGCGTCCCGAAGTTTCACCTGCAGCGCGTCTTCGACGACGGCGCGCAATCTGCGCCCGAAATCCTGCCGATCCTCGATCTGCCGCACGATGCGCGCCTTACGCGGCGCGAGTTCGTCGGTTCGGGAATGACGATCGCATCGGTGCTCGCTGCGCTTGGCAGCTACACGCAGGAGGCCGACGCGCAGCCCGCGTCCGGGCCGAAGGTTCCGCCGCCTCTATCGGATGCGCCGAAGCGGGCGTCCCCCGGTCGGCCCGTGCATGCGCACGTCGGAACGGTGACTGCGCTTGCCGTGACGGCCGACTCATTGAAGCTCATGTCCGGAGGTCCCGACGCACGGGTGAAGCTCTGGTCGCTGCCCGATGCCAAGCTGCTGCGCGCGATGATGGAGCCGACGAACGCGGGAATCACCCACGTTGCAACCACTTCGGATGGCCGGTGGGCTGCATCCGCGTCCTTCGCGTACAGAGTCAAGCTGTGGGCGCTGCCGGACGGACGCCCGGACAAGGAACTTCCATACCACGGTCACATCGCCGCGATGACGACGGGCGCGGACGGAATGACGTTGCTCGTCGCAGGCGGCAAGACCGTCCGGTTCTGGTCGGTGCCGAAGGTCAGGCTTCTGAAGGAGCTTGCCGTGGCCGATAAGGATATCGAGTCGCTTGCGGCTTCCGCGGACGGCAAATTGCTGGTCGCCGGCCAGCTGGGCGGCAAAGCAACGCTCTGGGCCCTGCCGGAGGGTCGGGTGCTCGCCACGCTGGGCGAAGCCAAATCCGAATTTCGCGAGATTGCGTTCGCTCCTGACGGCAGCTTCCTTGCCGCGATCGACGGCGGCAATCACGTCGCGCTGTGGGCCATGCCGCAAGGCTCGCTGCTGCGGAGGTCGCTCTACCTGAGACGCGGAGTCAGCAAGATCGCAGTGACCCCCGACTCGAAGCGCATCGTCTTCGGCGGCGCGGACGGCACGGTGGGAATTCTTTCGCTGGACCGTTTCGAGAAATCGTTCGAAACGCTGGGCGAGCACGAATCCGGGATCAGCGCGCTCGCGATCACGCCGGACGGCCGAATTCTCGCCACGGGCGACGCCAGCGGCGTCATCGCGCTCTGGGATCTGGTGAAGGGCGAGCGCATCGGGTTCGCGTTCGACCCGGCGGCGAGCCGCAACGACGGCATCACCTACAGCGTCCGCGACAGCGTTACCGGGCAGCTGATCACTTACACGCTTCCCTGCGGTTCGCCGATTCCAGCGGGTGCGACGTGCGTCTGCAACTGCGTGCCGGGGACGTATCAGCCGCCGGTGAGTACGCCGAGCGGCGGAGGCGGCGGACGGCGAATCTGCACTTGCGACAAGGTCTGCACCTGCGTTCCGGTGCGCAGCGACCGGGACATCAAGACCGATTTCGCTGCCATCGATGTGCAGCGGGTCCTCGAACGGTTGGCCGCTTTGCCGATTACGCAATGGCGCTATCGCGATGACGATCCGTCGATTCGCCACATCGGCCCGATGGCCCAGGACTTCGCTGCGGCATTCGGGGTGGGCGACGACGAGCGATCGATTCACCCTGTGGACGCACACGGGATCGCGATCGCGTCGATCCAGGCGCTGCACCGGGCGCTCGGCGAGGCGCTCGAAGAGCTAAAAGCGCAGCGCGCGAAGATCGAAGAACTCGCAGGCGAACTGCAGCAGCTGAGGACAGGCTCTCGATGAGATCTGCGCACGCTCGGCCTACGTCCTCGCCACCTCTGCGATCGGGCGCGCTTCGCGCACGTGCCGGTTGAAGGTCGTGAGAATCGCGAGCACCAGGAACCACAGCGTGAATACGAACACGGTTCCGACGGCGCCGATCCGCTCGAGCAGGAAACCCGACAGCGCGGCGCCGATCGGCATGAAACCGAACGCGAGCAGGCGAAAGGTGCTGTTGACGCGCCCCTGCAGCGCATCCGGAATCAGCGCGAGGCGGTAGCTGAACTGCACCACGTTGTAGATCGGCCCCAGCATGTACAGCAGCGCGGCGACGACGCCGAGCAGCAGGTAGGCGGGGACGAATGCGTAGAGAGAAAACAGTGCAACGTTCAGCCACAGCACGCAAATGATCACCTGGCCGAACGAAAAGCGTCTCTGCAGCTGTCCGCCAATCAGCGCGCCGAGGATGCCGCCGGCGCCGCCGATGCTGAAGATCAGCCCGATGTCGATCTCGCTCGCGCCCATTTCCTTGGCGAGGACGATCACGATCAGCATCGTGCCCGCGTTCACCAGGTTGAGGCTGCCGGTGACGAACGCCATGTAGCGGATCAGCGGGTGGCGCCACAGCCAGCGCAGCCCTTCATGGATTTCCGTGCGCAGGCTGCCGGCCGGCGTCGCTTTCTTCGCCAGCCGGAATTCGGTCTTGATCAGCCACAGCGCAATGCTCGAGACGAGGAACGAGATCGCATCGGCAATGAACGGCGCAGCGCGGCCGAGCGTCTGGAAGAGGAGCGTCCCGAGCGACGGCCCGATGATGTGCGCCGCGCTGAACGCGGCTTCGTTTTGCGCGGCGGCCTGCGGGAGCTGCACGGCGGGCACCACGCGCGGCAGCGCAGCGACCTCGGCGATGTTGAAAAAGACGAAGAACGTACCTTCGATGAACGCCGCAGCGTAGAGCTGCCACACGCTCAGCACGTCGAGCCACAACGCGATGGGCACCGTCAGAACGGTGAGCGCGCGGCCGATATCGCAGACGATCATGATGCGCTTGCGGTCCCACCGGTCGATCAGCGCGCCCGCGGGCAGCGAGAAGATCAGGTACGGGATGCTGCCGAGCGCGGCTGCGATGCCGGCGGCGGCGGGCGAGCCGGTGAGCGACAGGATCAGCAGCGGATAGAGGACGCGCGTGGCTGCCGAGCCGAGCGTCGATACGACCTGCCCGCTCCAAAGCAGCATGTAGTCTCTGTTGCGCAGCAGCGGCCAGTACGTGCTCATCGGCGCGCAATGATAGCGATACGCACCCGAATGGACTTTGCGCGCGGCCGAATATGAACTTTCGCGGCGCTGGCGGGACCAACCTGTCTGTAAACGGTTGTAACCGCGATGGACTTCGTCCAGCGCGCGCGCTAGTGTCTGGCCGAGGGGGGTTGCAGGGCAAACGGAGGAGGCAACCTCATGAACGCACGGGTTCTCACGCTTTGTCTTTCATTGGCGAGCCTGCTCGCCGTCGGCAGTCCGAATGCTTACGCGCAGCGCTTTGGCGACGTCCTCGGCAGCGGGTGGTCGATGCAGCAGCAGGGCACGCCGATCGCTGCACTCCCGGCGGAGCGCGCAGGCGACGCCCGGATGGCCGGAACGCTCGCCAAGCTTCTTCCCGCGGGCACCGACCTGCGAGCGGAGGCCTCCGGGTTCAGGACGCTCGGCGATTTCGTTGCCGCGGCCCACGTCAGCAACAACCTGGCGATTCCATTCGCGACGCTGAAGTCAAAGATCGTCAAGGGCGACAGCCTCGGCGAGGCCATCCAGGCGCTGCGTCCGGACATCGACGCGCAGATCGAAGCGCGCAAGGCGCGCGCGATGGCGGCCGACGATCTAGCGAAGGTCTAGGCGCAGCGCGCGAAAAATGGGGACGAAAAATGGGGACGTACCCCATTTTTCCGTGCCTCGAAAAATGGGGTACGTCCCCATTTTTCGACCTGTCCGCGTCCGTCCTATAGCGGCGGCCGCTGCAAGGAGTACCGTCCATGATTGCAGTGTCATGGACACCCCCCTCGAGACTGGCGAGGCCCGGTCGCTGCTCCGGGACCTCGAGAAGCTCTTCACGCCCGGCCAGGGCGACACGAGCACCCTGGAAGAGGTGAAGCGGTTGTGCGAGTCGGGGATTCGGGTGCTCGAGGATCCCTATTGCCAGAGCATGCTGCGTGCCATCGAGCAGCATGCGGAGCATTTTTTTGCACCCGATGACGCCGCGCACCCGGCCGAGCGTACGGCGCTGGGCCGTCTCTACCTTTTGATCCTTGCTCTGTTTGCGGCGCTCGAGGTCCGGCTGGCGGAGCTTGAAACATGCGGCCCGCTAGCTCACATCGGCGAGCGCGCGGGCCACCGCATCGCCCATCGCTTCGGTACCAATTGATTTCTCGCCGGGTGCGGCGAGATCGGCGGTGCGCAACCCCTGCGCGAGCACCGCGCGCACCGCGCGCCGGATGCGCTCGTCGCTCGCAGCGTCGTTGAAGCTCAGGCGCAGCATCATCCCCGCCGACAGGATCGCGCCGAGCGGGTTGGCGAGATCTTTTCCCGCGATGTCGGGCGCCGAGCCGTGCACCGGCTCGTAGAGGCCCTTGGTGCCGGTGCCGAGCGAAGCCGAAGGCAGCATGCCGATCGATCCGGTCAGCATTGCGGCGGCGTCCGAAAGGATGTCGCCGAACATATTGCCCGTGACGATTACGTCGAAGCGGGTCGGCGCGCGCATCAGCATCATCGCCGCGGCGTCGACGAAGAGATGCGTCAGCTCCACATCCGGGTATTCGCGTCCGAGTTCGGTCGTGACCTCGCGCCAGACCTTCGAGGTCTCGAGCACGTTGGCCTTGTCGACCGAGCAGAGCTTGCGACGGCGCTCGCGCGCGAGGCGAAAGCCGACGTGCGCGATGCGGCGGATTTCCGGCTCGGAGTAGATCATCGTGTTGAAGCCGATGCGGTTTCCCGCGTCGTCGCGCCTGATGCCGCGCGGCTCGCCGAAATACGCATCGCCGGTCAGCTCGCGCAGGATGACGAGGTCGAGCCCCTGCACGACCTCGGGCCGCAGCGTCGACGCATCGACCAGCTCGGGGAACATCATTGCGGGACGCAGGTTCGCGAACAGGTCGAGCGTCTTTCGCAGCCGCAGCAGCGCCGCGCCGGGGCGCTTCGCTGCCGGCAACAGCTCGTCTCCAGGCAGTCCCGCCGCGCCGAACAGGATCGCATCTGCGCGCCGGGCCGCTTCGAGCGTGGCCGGCGGCAACGGCTCGCCCGCAGCAGCAACGCCTGCGCCGCCAATCGGCCACTCCTGCAGCTCCAGCCCGGCGTGATTCCCCACGGTCGCGCGCAACACCTTGACCGCCTGGCGCGTGACCTCGATCCCGATCCCGTCGCCGGGCAGCACGGCGATCTTCATGTCAGTCGCTTTTCGTACGCCCTGATGTGCTCTTCCAGCGAGAGCGTATAGGCAAGCTCGTCCAGTCCTTCGAGCATGCAGTGGCGCCAGAACGGGTTGATCTCGAAGTGGTGCATCTCGCCGTCCGGGTCGGTCACGGTCTGCGATTCGAGGTCGATCGAAACGCGCGCACCCGGCGAGGCGAGGAGCGCGGCGATCATTCGCGTCACCACGGCTTCCGGCAGCACGACCGGCAGCAGTCCGTTGCGGACCGCGTTCGACTGGAAAATGTCGCTGAACGCGCTCGAGATCGCCGCGCGGATGCCGTAGTCGTGCAGCGCCCACACCGCGTGCTCGCGCGACGATCCGCAGGCGAAATTGCGCGCGGCGACGACGATCCCCGCGCCCTGGTACGCAGCCTGGTTGAGGACGAACGCTGCGTCCGGCGAGCCGTCGCTGCGCGTGCGCAGGTCGCGAAACAGGAACTCGCCGAAATTGTTCGCGCGCGGCTTCTTCAAAAAGCGCGCCGGGATGATCTGGTCGGTGTCGACGTTCTGCCGGTCGATCGGCACCGCCACCGCATCGAGGCGCCGGAACGGTTCCATCAGCGCTGCACCAGCGTGCGCACGTCGGTGAGCCGCCCGGTGACCGCGGCCGCGGCGGCCATCGCGGGGCTCATCAGGTGCGTGCGTGCGCCGGGTCCTTGCCGCCCCTGGAAGTTCCGGTTCGAAGTCGAGGCGCAGCGCTCGCGCGGAGCGACGGTGTCGCCGTTCGTGCCGATGCACATCGAGCACCCCGGGTGGCGCCACTGGAAGCCCGCGCCGGTGAAGATCCGGTCGAGGCCTTCGGCCTCGGCTTGCGCCTTGACGAGACCCGAGCCCGGAACCACCCATGCTTCGACGCGCGGCGCCACCTTGCGTCCTTCGACCACGGCCGCGGCCGCGCGCAGGTCCTCGATCCGGCTGTTCGTGCACGAGCCGATGAACACGCGATCGACCGGCACTTCGGTGAGCGGCGTCCCGGGCGCGAGGCCCATGTATTCGAGCGAGCGCTGCATCGCTTCGCGCCGCGCCGCCGGTGCGCCGCCGGGATCGGGCACGCGTGCGCCGATCGGCAGCGCGTCCTCCGGGCTCGTGCCCCAGGTCACCATCGGCTCGAGCTTCGCCGCATCGAGCGAGACCTCGCGATCGAACAGCGCGCCTGCGTCGGTCGCAAGCGTGCGCCAGTGCGCAAGCCTGCGGTCCCACTCCGCGCCCTTCGGCGAGTACGGGCGTCCGGCGAGATATTCGAACGTCGTATCGTCGGGCGCGACCATTCCGGCGCGCGCGCCTGCCTCGATCGACATGTTGCACACCGTGAAGCGGCCTTCCATCGAGAGCGAGCGGATGGCGTCGCCGGTGTACTCGATCGCGTGGCCTGCGGCGCCCGCAGCGCCGATCTTCGCGATCAGCGCGAGGATCAGGTCCTTGGCGTAGACGCCGGAGGCAAGCCGCCCGCTCATCGTCACGCGCAGCGTCTTCGGCCGGCGCTGCCAGATCGATTGCGTAGCGAGCACATGCGCGGCCTCGCTGGCGCCGATTCCGAACGCCAGCGCGCCGACCGCTCCGTGCGTCGAGGTGTGGCTATCGCTGCAGACGAGCAGCATTCCCGGCTGGGAAATGCCCTGCTCGGGCGCGACGACATGCGCGATGCCCTGGCGCGGATCGTCCAGGCCGAAGAAGAGGATGCCCGCGGCACCCGCGCTGCGCGCGAGCGCGTCGGACATCGCGCGCTTTTCGTCGTCGCGCATCGATGCGAGGTCGCGGGTGTCGGTCGGCACATAGTGATCCGGTGTCGCAAAGCAGCGTCCCGGTGCGCGCGGCACGAGGCCGCGCTGGCGCAGCATCTCGAACGCCGGCGCCGATCCGTCGTGCAGCAGATGCCGGTCGACGTAGAGCAGCGTCTGGCCGTCGTCGCGCTCGTGCACGACGTGAGCCGACCAGATCTTGTCGAACAGGGTGACGGGCGCGTTCACCCGACCATGTTCTCACAGCCCCGGGGTGTCGCCTTTCGGCTACACCGCGTAATGTGCCTTCTACCCCAACTTTGTCATCGCGCTATAGCGATACGACCGCGTCGCGCGTACTGTCAGAGCCGTTGCAGCCGAAGGAGCATGGGAGTGAGCCTGGATTTCAGGGCGCGGTGCCCGAAGTGCAATAACGGCTCGTTCGAGACGCCGGAGCTGCTCGATGTCGCCAACGAGTTCGCGTGCGATGCCTGCGGCCACCGCGGCAAGCTCGTCGACTTTGCCGACCTCGCCACGCTGGATGCAATCGTAGAGGATCTGAAGAAACGCGCGTTTGCGCCCAGGAACAACAATGGTGTGAAAGCCGGCTGGTGACCCTGCACCCGAAATACTGCGACCGCGACCTCGCCGAGGCGCGGTTGCTGCAGCAGAAGCTCAAAGAGCTGCTGAATTCAGTCAAGCCGGGCAAGTCCGCCGCGGAATCGCTGCAAGAGGTGCGGCAGTTGTGCGATCGCGCGCTGCTCGCGGTCGCGGACGAGCCGTTCCAGGAAAAGCTCTGCGAGATCGAGCGCTATGCGGCCGATTTCCTCGCCGCCCGCCGCGGCGCCACGACCCCGGGAGCGATCTTTCAACGCCGGCTGATCCTCAGCACGCTCGAAGCGATCAGCCAGCGCCTGGCGAATCTCGAGACGCTGTCGCGCGTCGGCGCCCCGCGCCTCGAAGGCTTCCTGCTGCAGAGGTCCTAGCGTCCCTCGGCCGCCGCCACCAGCACGTCGGCGGCGCGCTCGCACTGGGCGCGAGAAACATCGAGGTGCGTGACGACGCGGACGGTGCGCGGACCGAACGCAAAGATCAGCACGCCGCGCTCGCGCGCGCGAGCCACGACCGTATTGGCATCCGGCGCGCGCGCGCTCAGGCTGAACACGATGATGTTGGTCTGGACCGTCGCGGTGTCGAGCAGGATGCGCTCGCTCTGCGCCAGCCGCTCGGCGATCCGCTGCGCGTTCGCATGATCTTCGGCAAGCCGCCCGAGGTGATTCTCGATCGCATAGATCCCGGCCGCGGCGAAGATGCCGGACTGGCGCATCGCGCCGCCGAGCATGCGCCGGTAGCGCACCGCGCGCTCGATCAGATCGCGCGTCCCGGCGAGCATCGACCCGCCCGGCGCGCCCAGGCCCTTGGAGAGCGAAGCGCCGACGAGATCGAACGGCGCTGCGAGCGTGTCGAGCGGCTGACCGGTCGCGACCGACACGTTCCACAGCCGCGCGCCGTCGAGGTAGCTGGCGATCGAGCGCTCGCGCGCCGCGGCGCAGATCGCCTGCGCCTCCGCCTGCGGAAAGATCACGCCGCCGGAGCGATTGTGGGTGTTCTCGATCTCGACCAGCGAGGTCGGCGGATAGATCACGTGGCCGCGCGGCTTGACCGCAGCCTGGAACGCCTCGGCCGTAAACAGGCCTCCGGCCCCGATCTCGGTGAACTGCACGCCCGCGTTGGCTGCGGAGCCCCCGGTTTCGTGCCAGACCGCGTGGCTCTCGCGGCTGACGACGACGTCGTCGCCGGGCCGGGTCAGCACCCGCAGCGCGACCTGGTTCGCCATCGTTCCGGAGGGCAGCCACAGGGAGGCTTCCTTGCCGAAAAGCCCGGCGACCTGCTGCTGCAGCCGGTTGACCGTCGGGTCTTCGCCGTACTGGTCGTCGCCGACCGGCGCTGCGGCGATCGCCGCGCGCATCGCCTGGGTCGGGCGGGTGACGGTGTCGGACCGCAGGTCGATCAGGGTCGATTCGCTCATGGGCGGAAGGAAAGTCGCGAGTGGCAGTATCATCGCAAAATTCCGCCCTGCGCGCCGCGCAGGACATCGGGGGATCGATCCATGCAGCAAGGGAAGTTCCTGAGCATGCTGGCCGACGTCGCGGCGAGCAGAACGCTTCCCGCGGGACACGTGCTGTTCGAGATGGGCGATCCGGCCTCGACGATGTACGTCGTAAGATCGGGCGAGCTGCGCATCCAGATCGGCGACCTGGTGTTCGAGACCGTCGTCGAGGGCGGAATCGTCGGCGAGATGGCGCTGCTCGATGACGACACGCACATTCGCAGCGCGACCGTCGTCGCCGTCAGCGACTGCCAGGTAGTCGAGGTCGGCCGCGACGAGCTGCTGAAGCTCGTCCACGCGCAACCCGACATCACGCTCGAATTCTGCAAGGTGATGATCCGCAGGCTGCGCAAGACCACGGTCCTTACCTACCACGACTCGATCACCGGGCTGCCGAACCGGTTCCGCTTCCAGGAGCTCTGCCGCACGGCGCTGGTGCGCGGCAAGCGGCAGAACGCTTCCGTCGGCGTGCTGTTCGTCGATGTCGATCACTTCCAGAGCATCAACGAATCGCTCGGCTTTGCGCTGGGCGACGAGCTGCTGAACTCGGTCGCCACCCGCCTGCGCGAGACGCTCGGCGACGCGCATCCGGTGGCGCGCCTGCTCGCCGACGGCTTCGGCGTGCTGCTCGAGGACCTCGGCAGCACGCACGAGCATGCCGCGGTCGCCGACCAGATCCTCGGCGCATTCGCCCGGCCGCTGGTGCTCGGCGGGCGCGCCCACTATGTCACCGTCAGCATCGGCGTCAGCGTGTTCCCGCAGGACGGCAGCGACCCGGACGAGCTGCTGCGCAGCGCCGAATCGGCGACCGGCCGCGCCCAGGATGCGGGCGGAAACTCGTACCAGTTCTACTCGCCGGAGCTGTTCGCGATCGCCGTCGAGACGCTGCACCTGCGGAACGGGCTGCGGCAGGCGATCGAGCGCAACCAGTTCCATCTCGGCTACCAGCCGCGCGTCGACGTCTCGACCGGCCGGATCCGCGGCGTCGAGGTGCTGCTGCGCTGGAATCATCCGGAAGCCGGCCTGGTGCCGCCCGCCAAGTTCATCCCCATCGCCGAGCAGGCCGGCATCATCGACACGATCGGCGACTGGGTGTTGCGCGAATCCTGCAAGCAGATGGTGACCTGGCTCGCCGACGGGCTCAAGCCGTTCCGGCTCGCGGTCAACCTGTCGGCGCGGCAGCTGCGGCGCGCCGATTTCGGCAAGCGGATCGCTGCGATCCTCAAGGAAACCGGCATGCAGCCCGGCCACCTCGAGCTCGAGATCACCGAGAGCACGCTGATGGAGGATCCGGAGCGCGCCGTGCTGCTGCTGAACGAGCTGCGCAAGATGGGCGTGCTGGTGACGCTCGACGACTTCGGCATCGAGTATTCGTCGCTGACCTACCTGAAGCACTTCCCGCTCGACTACATGAAGATCGACCAGTCGTTCATGCGCGGCATCCCGACCGCGCGCGACGACGTCGCGATCTGCAAGGCGATCATCACGCTGGCGAAGAACCTCGGCCTGCGCGTGATCGCCGAGGGCGTCGAGACCGGCAGGCAGCTCGCGTTCCTCGTCGACCAGCGCTGCGAGGAATACCAGGGATACCTGTTCTCCAAGCCGATGCTCGGCGGCCAGATCGAGCCGCTGCTGCGCTCGAACCTCGGCGACTGAGTAAAAAATGGGGACGGACCCCATTTACATTTAGCGCTTGCGGCTGCGCCTCGCTTCCTGAAACGCAGCGATCGCGCGCGCTGGCGCGCCCGATTCGTACGCCCGCGCGAATTCGTCGATGCTCGCGCGGATGCTCGCGTCGAGCGGCGCCTCCTCCCACAACTTGCAGAGCCGCTTCTGCGACTGCAGCACGTCGGCGTTGCTCGCGAGGAGCGAATCGAGCGCCGCGTCGACTGCGGCGTCGAGCGACTCGGCGGGCACTACACGCTCGACCAGGCCCCACGCGAGTGCTTCCTCGGCGCCGATGCTGTCGCCGGTCATGACCAGCCAGCGCGCGCGCCCGGTGCCGACCAGCCGCGGCAGCAGCGCAGCCTCGACGACCGACGGGATCGCGAGACGCACTTCGGGCATCGAGAAGCTCGCGTTCGCGCTCGCAATTCTGAGATCGCACGCCGCGGCGAGCTCGAGCCCCGCGCCGATGCAATAGCCGTTGATGCGTGCGACGACCGGCAGCAGGCAATCGCGCATGGAGGCGCAGGCCTCATGGACGAGCGTGATGAATTCGCGCGCGCTCGCCGGGTCGAGCGCGGCGAGCTCCTCGATCTGCGCGCCGCCGATGAATGCTTTTTCTCCGGCGCCGGTGACGACCACCGCGCGCACGCGCGAGTTGCGCTCGATCGAGCGCATCGCCGCGACGATCTGCTGCAGCGCAGCGCGGCCGAGGATGTTGAGCTTCTTCGGGTTGTCGATCGTGACGCGCGCGACCAGCGCGCCGCCGCGTTCCTCGAGATCGCAGCGAACGCTCAAGCCGCCGCGCGCTCGCTCTTCGCGAGCGAGGCGGTGAACTGCTCGAGCTTGCGCGCGTCGGCGTCGAAGCGCCGGATGCCGTCGGAGAGCTTCTCGACCGCCATCTGGTCCTCGTTATGCATCCACCGATACGTTTTCTCGTCTAACTGTATTTTTTCTCCCCGATCGCCGGCCGCTTCTGCCGGCGAAAGCTTTTTCGGGACTTCGCCCTCTACCGCCTCCAATTTCTCAAGCAAATCCGGTGCAATGGTCAGCAAATCACACCCCGCCAGCGCCAGGATCTGCCCGGTCTTGCGGAAGCTCGCCCCCATGACCTGCGTCTGGTAGCCGAACTTCTTGTAGTAGCGGTAGATCCGCGTGACCGAAGCGACGCCGGGATCGTCCTCGATGGGGATGTCGTCGACCTTGCGCGCCTGCTTGTGCCAGTCGTAGATCCTGCCGACGAACGGCGAGATTAGCGTCACGCCCGCGTCGGCGCAGGCCACGGCTTGCGCGAACGAGAACAGCAGCGTCATGTTGCAGTGGATGCCTTCGCGCTCGAGCCGCTCGGCGGCGCGGATTCCTTCCCACGTGCTGGCGAGCTTGATCAGCACGCGCTCGCGCGAGACGCCGGCTTCCTCGTAGAGCGCAATCAGGCGCCGCGCCTTCTCGATCGAGCCTTCGGTGTCGAAGGAAAGGCGGGCAGCGACCTCGGTCGAGACGCGGCCGTCAATGTGGCCGAGGATTTCCCGGCCGAAGTTGACGAACATGCGGTCGACGTCGCGATCGACCAGGTGCTTGAAGCGTGCGTCCTGCGCCGATGCGAGCAAAAGAGACGGGTTCGTCGTCGCGTCCTGCGGCTTCCATTTCGCGATCGCGTCGATGTCGCCGGTGTCGGCGACGACGATCGAATGTTTTCTCAGGGATTCGAGTTGCGAGGCCATGCCGCAAGAATACACCGCACGATCAGGGCGACGCGTAGGTGCCTTCCTGGATCTCCAGCATCACGATGCAAAGCGCACAGAGGCACGCCCAGCCGAGCGCGAACCATGGCCAGACGCGCCCGGGCTCTTCCAGCAGCCAGAGCGTCAGGCCGGTCGCGATCAGGACCTGGATCGCGCAACCGTGCTTCAGCTCGCCGATCGGGAAGGCGCGCCTCCTGTGGGGTTTACGCAAATATCCTAAGTCATGCGTAGGGTTTTGAAAATACAGACCTTTCGTTTGTGTTGCGGCGCGGGTAAACTGTTTCGTTAACCAGACGTTGAATGCGTGGGGAGAGAGGGCCTCGAGGAGCAAGGAGTTGCACCCAACCAATACCAAGAATCCCGACTACTTCCACAAAGTCGTTGATTGCCAGTGGGCGTGCCCCGCCCACACTCCCGTTCCCGAATACATCCGGTTGATCGCCGCAGGCCGCTATTCCGCGGCCTACATGGTCAACTGGAAGTCGAACGTGTTCCCCGGGATCCTCGGGCGGACGTGCGACCGCCCCTGCGAGCCGGCGTGCCGCCGCGGGCGCGTCGAGGAAGCGAACCTCGAGAAGCCCGAGCCGGTCGCGATCTGCCGCCTGAAGCGCGTCGCCGCCGACTTGAAGGGCGACGACGTCAAGGCGGCGATGCCGAAGCGCGCGACGACGAAGAACGGACGCAGGATCGTCTGCGTCGGCGCGGGCCCCGCGTCGCTGACGGTGGCGCGCGACCTCGCGCCGCTCGGCTACGACGTCACGGTGTTCGACCAGGATCCGCGCGCCGGCGGCATGATCTGGTCGCAGATCCCGCGCTTCCGGCTGCCGCTCGAGGTGATCGACGAGGAGGTCGGCTACATCCTCGATCTCGGCGTCACGTTCCAGCAGCGCAAGATCGACTCGATGAAGGCGCTGATGCAGGAGGGCTACGACGCGATCTTCGTCGGCTCGGGCGCGCCGCGCGGGCGCGACCTGCAGGTCCCGGGACGCAAGGAAGCCGCGGCGAACATCCACATCGGCATCGACTGGCTGTCGTCGGTGTCGTTCGGCCACACGACGAAGATCGGCAAGCGCGTGATCGTGCTCGGCGGCGGCAACACCGCGATGGATTGCTGCCGCACGTCGCGGCGCCTCGGCGGCGACGACGTCAAGGTCATCGTGCGCTCCGGGTACGACGAGATGAAGGCGAGCCCGTGGGAAAAGGAGGATGCGACGCACGAGGGCATCCCGATCCTCAATTTCCTGGTGCCGAAGGAGTTCACGCTGCGCGACGGCAAGCTCTCGGGCATGGTGTTCCAGAAGGTCAAGGCCGAGTACGACGCCAAGGGCCG